>Ga0193752_1000150_pt1 | contig 92395 bp, 72 predicted proteins | sample H1c1metaG_FD_144924 | JGI IMG/M metagenome (GOLD analysis project Ga0193752, IMG submission 144924) | Soil microbial communities from a riparian zone of the East river system, Colorado, United States - H1c1 | ecosystem: Environmental > Terrestrial > Soil > Riparian zone | place: USA: East River... | reverse complement strand
AATACAGAAAAACAAAAAATAAGACGATACCGCCGGCGACGAGTATCAAAAGCGAAATGGAACTATCCATGTGTGGGTTATAGTTTTATGACAGGTTCAACAACAATTTGGTGTAATTCGATTTGTGTGATCTTTACGCGCTCTCCGCTGACCACGTAGCCGCCGGACGTTTTTACTTCAAATGCCTTCTCGTGGAATTCGGCCTTGCCCATGGGTCGCAGGCTTGACAACGCGATACCCTCGTCGCCAACGTGCACCGACGCGAGTAAACCTTCATTTACTCTACTATCTATGGAGGACTTAAGCGAGAAGCGCGACCACACGCCCGATCGAAAACTGTAGAACAGACCTGCCAGCGTCACGCAAGACATGCCGATCAGCACATAGAGCCCGGTCTTTTCACCGAGATGCTGGTAGCAAACGACTATTCCCACGATGGAGAACGCCAGCCCAAGCAGACCTACAACCGTAGTGCCCGGAATGAATACCAATTCTATGAGGATCAGCACGAGGCCAATCAGCAGGAGGGCGATTACAATTATCCACATAAGCATAAGCAAGGGTTGTTCAGAAATGGTTCGGTTCAGGGACTAGTTGTGTTTACGAACCGGGGATCGTTCCAGTTTCACCAATCACAAGGCCTGATATCCGTTCGGAATCAACCAGGGGTAATTCCAAAGATACAAAATTTGCTGACTTCAACTTAATAGGCCCGGGCAAACAAAACGCGTCGTGTCGAAGGCTTGCCCGAATAAATGCATACGCCGGCTTCGTCGGTCGCGTCGAGCGGAATACAACGAATGGTTGCTTTCGTCTCGTCTTTGATTGCCCCTTCAGTCTCCGTCGATCCGTCCCAGTGGGCGGCTATAAAGCCTCCTTTGTCGTCGAGCACCTTCTTAAATTCGTCGTAGCTGTCTACCCGTGTGATATGGCTATCGCGGAAACTCAGCGCGCGTTGATAGATATTCTGCTGGATTTCGTCCAACAATACGGGTACTATCTTGGCAACGTCCACCAGGTTAACCACCTGCTTTTGTTTAGTATCGCGACGGGCAACCTCTACGGTGCCGCTTTCCAGGTCGCGGGGACCAACCGCCAACCTCACGGGAACGCCTTTCAATTCCCACTCGGCAAACTTGAACCCGGGTTTTTGTGTATCTCGGTTATCAAACTTTACCACCAACCCAAGTTGGCCCAACGACTTGACGATCTTGTCGACCTCAACAGAAATCCTGTCGAGTTCGTCACTGTTGCGGAAGATGGGCACGATAACGACATGGATAGGCGCCAGTTTCGGCGGCAATACCAGGCCGTCGTCGTCGGAATGCGCCATGATCAAGGCTCCCATCAAACGGGTGCTAACACCCCAGGAAGTACCCCACACGTAGTCCAGACGGCTGTCTTTACCCGTGAATTTCACATCGAATGCTTTGGCGAAATTTTGCCCTAGAAAGTGAGACGTGCCTGCCTGCAGGGCCTTTCCGTCCTGCATCATGGCTTCGATGCAGTACGTATTAACCGCACCAGGGAATCGCTCTCCTTCGGTCTTTAAGCCTTTGATAACCGGCATTGCCATGAACGTCTCCGCAAACTCGGCATATACATCCAGCATCTGCTCGGTTTCCTTCACCGCTTCGGCGGCGGTGGCGTGAGCCGTGTGGCCTTCCTGCCAAAGAAATTCGGCGGTGCGTAGGAACAGACGGGTACGCATCTCCCAGCGCACGACATTAGCCCATTGGTTAATCAGCAACGGGAGGTCCCGGTACGACTGAATCCAGCGTTTATAGGTATTCCAGATGATTGCCTCACTCGTAGGTCTCACCACCAGTTCCTCTTCGAGCTTTGCCTCAGGGTCGACCATAAGCTTTCCGGGCCTTGACGGATCGGTCTTCAGACGATAGTGCGTTACGATGGCACATTCCTTCGCAAACCCTTCGGCGTTTTTTTCTTCCGCCTCAAACATGCTTTTCGGCACAAATAGCGGGAAATAGGCATTTACGTGGCCCGTATCCTTGAACATTTTGTCCAAGGCCTGCTGCATCTTCTCCCAAATACTGTAGCCGTAAGGCTTGATCACCATACAACCGCGCACATCGGAATGCTCAGCCAGATCAGCCCGTTTAACTAACTCGTTGTACCACAATGAATAATCCTCTGCGCGAGAGGGTAGCTCTTTTCCCATGCCCTGGTATAATTATTGTTACTATTCAAAAAGGAAGGGCAAATATAATTTTAGCTGCCAATCCTGCGAAATTTTTAGTTCTGTAGAATACTTTTGAGCCAATTAACGTTAGTATATTAACGGTAGGGTTCTTAATCCGTAAAGTTATGAAAATGAAGTCCTTGTTTTTTTCTGCGGCGGTAGCGCTAACGGCCACCACCGCTTTGGCCCAGTCGACCGAGTACGACGATATGTATTTTAATAGCAAGGACCGTCAGAAGCTGAAGGAAAAGCAGGCCAGCGAGCAGGCAGCTTTCAGCCAATCTCCGGCCAGCAAGCATAATAGCAGCAACGCATCAACCGAGGTTTATGCGGACAATGGCACCTATTCGGCACGTAATCAGAATCCAGAGTTTGCCGCCAGGTCCAATTCAACGACAGCTTCTGATGACGCAGAATACTTCTCGTCTAACTATAGTTATGCCAATACTTATACCAATTCTTCGAACCTCCAGAATTGGAACAACAGCTATAACAACTGGTATGGTAGCCCGTGGGTTGCTAACAATTACTGGGGATCCTCGATCTACGGCTGGAATAGCCCTTATTATGGAAGTTATTATGATTCCTGGGGCAATCCCTGGATGAATCCTTACTATAGATCTGGTTGGTCTTCATCCTTCAGCATGTATATGGGAAATTCCTGGAACTATGGCTGGGGTGGCGGAATGGGAATGGGGATTGGAATGGGCTTTGGCTACTGTAGCAACCCTTATAACAATGGCTGGGCAGGCTGGAACATGGGGTTCGGTGGCGGGTATGGATACTATGGCTATCCCTCTGTCGTGATCATTAACAACGACAACGGAAGGAATTATGCGTATGGAAAGCGTGGCACACAAAACGGTATGGTCACCCGCAGTCAAAGTGCAAATAACAACTTACGGCCAACAACCCTGCCTTCCGGTGGATCGAGGCCGACGTACAATGGTTCTTCAGGAGGCGGTTCTTCAGGAGGCAGAGTTGCCACGAATTCGATGGTGCCTGCACCTTCTCGCGGGCAAGGTCAGCGTCAGGATGACTACTATAACAGGAACTGGAGAACGTCGCGTCAGGCCGATGTCTATGGCGGTAGTTCAAACTCCTATTCCCAGCCTTCGCGTTCAAGTCAGTCGGGTGGATGGGAGAACAACTCATCGCAATCACAATGGAACAGATCCGGCGGCAATGATAGCGGTCGAAGTGGATATAGTGGTGGTTCGACAAGCAGCCCTACCAGAAGCAGCGCGCCGGCAAGTTCAGGATCTGGCGGTCGAACGCGTGGTCGTGACTAGGAATCAGATAGCTTGCAGAGGGCTGTTAGACTTGCTTCGTCCAATGAATGCCTGAACCACATTTACCTCGAATCTACACCTTGGAGAAAGGCGTACGCGCCCGGTTAAATTAATCAATCACTTTATTGTTCAATATTATGCGGACGCGTGCGTTGTTCGTCGTGGGAGTTTTATTGTTCACCTCGTCAGGTGTACTTGCTCAGAGTTACGTGGAATCGGCGCTGACATTTAGCAGAACCGTTCCCGGAGGTAGTGCGCGCATCCAGGGGATGGGATCATCTCAAACTGCTTTGGGTGGCGACTACAGCTCGGCATATTCCAATCCTGCCGGCCTGGGGATGTTCAATCGTTCAGAGATCACTTTTACGCCGGCCGTTTCGGGATATAAGACCAACGCTTCTTATTTGGGTAACGCTGACGAAGCCTCGGATTCCAGATTCAATATTCCCGGTGTAAGCGGCGTTTTCCATATGCCCATGCAGAACTCTCGTTCTGGTCTTATTAGCGGCTCGTTTGGTATTTCGCTCACCCGGACAAACGATTTTAATCAATCAACCTACTTTCACGGCCGTAACACCAGTACGTCCATCATTGACGCCTTTATCGATAACGCGTATGGCGCAACGACGGCGCAATTTGATGAGGGCAGCTACAACTTCAGTACGCCTACGGGACTTGCCTACTACAATTACCTGATCGGGCCTATGAATATCGTTGACCCCAATCTGCCTTCAGACGAATACTTCACTGACGTGAAGGGAATTCCGGACCAGGAAGAAAGCATCCGAACGAAAGGTGCTACGAATCAGTGGAACTTTGCTTATGGGGCCAATTATAAGGATAAGCTTTTTTTCGGGCTGGGAGTTGGTGTGGTGAGTCTCAAATATAAAAGCGATCGCACCTATGCTGAGTACTTTGAAGACGATGATGTCTTCAACAATTTGCAGCTTAATGAAACCCTTGACATAAGAGGCAACGGGATAAATGCAACACTGGGTGTGATCGCCAGGCCGATCGACTTTCTGCAGATCGGTGTGTCATTCTCAACGCCGACCTATTATGAAATCACGGAAACCTACTATGCACACATGGGAACGTCATGGAATAATTTTGACTACTATGGTGATGGCTCGGAGATTCTCAATATGAAGGAAGCTGAAACGGATCCTCCCGTACTTTCCGACTATTCCCTGACTACACCGTTAAAGTTCAGCACAGGTGTTGCCTACATTTCGAAATACGGCCTGCTAACGGCCGATGTGGATTTTGTCAATCCGGCAAAGGCAAGGTACTCTTCGAACATATCCGGGGTGACCTTTGATGGCGAGAACAATGACATCCGCGCCACATTCGCCTCAGCTATAAATTATCGTATAGGCGGCGAATTCCGTTACGAGATCTTCCGGGTGCGCGCAGGTTATGGCGTGCAAGGCAATACCTACAACAGCAGCCTGGATCTTGACAACAGCATCAAAACCATCAGCGGTGGCGTGGGTATTCGCATTCAGAAGTTTTACACTGATTTCGCTTTTGTACACAGCAGCGGCACGACCAGCTACCAGCCTTACGGATTCTTTGACGGACCTGGCCCCATCGCGGACCTCGATCGGTCGACGAATACCGGAATGATCACATTCGGCTTTAACTTCTAACAACCATTTGGCTGTCAGTTGAGCGCAAGACTACCTAAGACCTTGCTGACGGTCGGCGACGACACCGTGATGGAAGCTTGCCGATAAATCGAAATTCGTGATTCTCTCAGGCGTTCGAGCTTCGTGCGCATATCCTCCACGTTATCTGATCGCAGCAGCGGCCGGTGCTGATTGTTCTCCAGCCGCGCAACAATGACCTCAATCTGTTCGTCGAGGAAAATACTAATGCCGTGTTGATTGATCAAGTTGATTCCATCAAAGTAACAGGGCGTGCCCCCTCCCGTCGACATCACAAAGCTCCGTTCCGCGGCCGCCCACTCCCGCAGCAACCCGGCCTCAACGCGACGGAAATAATCTTCTCCCTGTGCGGCAAAGATTTCCGGAACGATCATTCCCTCCCGCGATTCGATCTCATGGTCGAGATCTACAAAATCCATAGTAAGATGGTTGGCCAGTGCCTTCCCGATGGTTGACTTCCCTGAACCTGGCAGTCCAATCAAAAAAAGTTTCATGGCTGCGCGATGAGTTCCAGAACTTCCGAGGCTTCGGGTGTGTCGTTATGATGCCACATTCCTTTCACCGTTCCGTCTACCCACAACGTGATGCCCGGGTTAGACCGCACAATAGTTTTTAGCACAGTGGCATCAGCGAAGTAGTAAGGAACGGCAAGTTGATATTCATGCCGGAAGGGTTCGAACTGTGCGGACAATGAGGCTGTGAGCACCATCATCTCAACCTTTCCATCTAAATCGCGGACCAGGTTCCTGATATTGTCCATATGCACCGTCGATGCCCGCGTAACGTCATACATGATAAAGAGTAACTTAGGACCCGTGAATGTTTGCTGGGTCACATCCTCACCGTCCGGGCTTGAGACCGCATAGTCTGTAATTTTCGCCTTCGTACGGTCCTCGTTGGTTTGCCGCACACCGACGTACTTATACATTACGGTATCTCCCAGATATTTTTCCGACTCAACTAACGTGCCATCCTTCTTTCGGAAAGTGTATTCGAATATGGGCTGCTCTGCGGGGATCATCTGTTGAGGAATGTTGTTGCCGATGCGATAGGCACGGAAGTCGATAAACGGTAGATGCCGGATGGCGTAGATCCCCAAAAACAGGCTTACGGCAGCCACTGCGCCGATCACTATATCACCCATCCGCTCTGGCAGCAAGGATTTATAGGTTCGTCGGTACCAAAATAAATGCACCACAAAAAACATGAGGATGACATCCTTAATAAAAGACTGCCAAGGCGTGAGCTTGATGGCGTCTCCAAAGCATCCGCAATCTGTTACCTTATTAAAGTACGCTGAGTAGAATGTGAGGAACGTAAAGAAGATCATCAGCAAGAGCATCACTACAGTCGTGATCCGCATGCGGTAGTTTAACAGTACTGCGAAACCGATAACGACTTCCAGAATGATCATGATCATTCCGGTCTCGAGGGCAACGGATTTAAAAAACAGAAAAAATTCTCCAAAGTCCTCTGCGAAGACTTCGAAATACTCCTCCATTTTTATCTGTGTACCAAGGGGATCGTTAAGCTTTATCAGGCCCGAAAAAATGAAGAGACACCCTACAAAATAGCGAGAGAACTGGTCAAAGAAACGCTGCATCATACAGTCAGGCTGTTAGATAAGATCATGGCGAACACGGCATAGTTAATCATATCCTGATAATTTGCCTTCACTCCTTCACTCACCAAAGTTTTCCCCTGATTGTCTTCAATCTGCTTTACCCGCAGCAACTTCATCAGGATGATATCAGTTATGGACGTGACGCGCATGTCGCGCCAGGCCTCGCCATAGTCGTGGTTCTTGTTTCGCAGGAGTACGGACGTCTCGCGCACCGCCTCATCATATAACGCTTCTACCTGATCCACTTTCATGTCAATACTGGTTGAACCTTCCAGTTTGATCTGGATCAATGCCATGATGCAGTAGTTGATTATTCCGATAAATTCGTCCCGGATTGGGTCATCCACTTTTTGGATGCCTTTTTCCTGAATGCTTCGGATTCGCTGCGCCTTGATGTATATCTGGTCGGTTATGGAGGGCAGACGCAAGATGCGCCAGGCGGTACCATAGTCGGCCGTCTTCTTCAGAAATAATGCCCTGCAGTGCGTCATGACATCGTTGTACTCTTGTGCAGTTTTTTCAACCAAGACAATATGCTTTTAGGAGGCAAACATCGTTAATTTGGGCTCTATTCCCATCGCCGTTCCGATGAATTCTGAACCAGAAAACCGATTTTTTAAGACCTATTCGACGATCAACGTCAATGGCCGCCTGATAGATCTTCAGACACCGAAGATTATGGGTATCCTGAATGTAACACCCGACAGCTTCTTTGACGGCGGGCGGTACGAAAACGAATCCGCCATGCTGACGCACTGTGAATTGATGTTACGGGAAGGAGCAAGTTTCATCGATGTGGGCGCGTACTCGTCGCGCCCAGGCGCTGCAGACGTGCCGTTGGAACAAGAGCGTGAACGCGCCGTATTTGCCGTGAGCCGTCTGGCTGCCATGTTCCCTGAAGCCGTCATTTCCATCGATACGTTTAGAAGTGAAGTAGCCCGGGCTTGCGTCGAAGCGGGTGCACACCTGGTTAATGATATTTCAGCGGGAGAACTGGACCCCCTCATGCCTGATGTGGTAGCCGCCCTGGGTGTACCCTATATCGCCATGCACATGCGCGGCACACCGCAGACGATGAAATCACTCACACAATATGACGATCTGGTAAAAGAAATCGTGGACTACTTCCACACTAAGATTGCACACTTTACCGCGAAGGGCATCAAGGACATCGTTCTGGATCCGGGATTTGGATTCGCCAAGACCATCGAGCAGAATTTTCAACTGCTCAACCAACTGGACTACTTGCGTGTGGCCGGTCGTCCCATTTTGGCAGGACTTTCGCGGAAGTCTATGATCTGGCGGACGCTGGGACAAACGGCCGCAGATGCGCTCAATGGAACCACGGTATTAAACAGCATAGCGCTGACAAAAGGTGCTTCGATTCTTCGCGTACACGATGTGGCCAAGGCCGATGAAGCCATTAAGTTGTTCATGGCGATGCGCAACGCTTCGGCTGGCGATCGAGCGGATTAATAATCGTTGACGCGTCATAAACATTGCAGGGATGTTCTAACTTTGTATGGATGGTGTTGCTGTTCAGAATCGGATTTCTCGAAGTAGGATCGGTCGATTTCATCGATGTCGCGTTGGTGAGCATATTGCTCTATCAGGTATATAAACTGATACGCGGCAGTATCGCTGTGAACATCTTCCTCGGCATCCTTGCACTTTACCTCGTGTACCTGATCGTGCGTGCCGCGCAAATGGAGCTCCTCACCACCATACTCGGAACGTTCATGAACGTGGGTGTGTTGGCGATGATCATTCTATTTCAACCAGAGATTCGAAAATTCCTCCTGGTGATCGGACGGAGCACGGAATTCAGAGAGAACATTTTCAAGACGATTGCCAACTGGCGCCATCAATACCACGATGACTTCGACATCGCACAAGTCATGGAAGCCGCCAAAACATTGAAAGCAACCAAAACCGGTGCGTTAATCGTATTCTCGCGTGACACTGAATTGAAGTTTTATGCGCAAACCGGCGATACGCTCGATGCAGAAGTAAGCAAGCGTCTCTTACTGTCAATTTTTAACAAAAACAGTCCCCTGCACGACGGAGCCGCCATCATCTATAAAGGTCGGGTCAAGGCGGCGCGTTGCGTTTTACCGGTCAGTGAAAATGATCACATTCCGCCAAACTATGGATTGCGGCACCGCGCGGCAATCGGTATGTCGGAAAATACGGATACGCTGATCATGGCCGTATCTGAAGAAACAGGGCGACTGCTGTTGGCACGCAACGGCAAATACCTCCGTTCGCTGAAACTTAAGCAGGTAGAACAGAAAATCCTCGAATATTTGCATGACAACGAGCCTCCCCGTTGGGAAGAATTGAAGGAGGAAGAGGCTGAGGCGACGGAACCGGCAAAGAACTAGGTCTTATTTTTTATGGCATGAGTCGGCAACGACAGATTTTGTGCGCATCGTGCCTCTGGTGCGCGGTGCTCGTACTTCAGCTAACTTCGGCCGCTGGCCAATCGCTTGAGACCATTATACAACAAGGTCACGAACTGGCCGTGGTATGCGTTGCGGTCAGTCCCGACAGCAACTATGTGGTTACCGGGAGCCGCGACAAGTCAGCGAAACTATGGGAGTATGGTACGGGCAGAGAAGTAAGGAGCTTTCTCGGCCATGAAGCAACTGTGCGGAGCGTCGCGTTCACACCAGACGGAAAATTCGTGGTGACGGGATCAAACGACAAAACCATTCGCCTCTGGAATATTGCCGACGGATCGATCCGCTTACAGATCAGTATGCCCGACCTCGTCACTTCCGTGACCGTCGATCCCCTCTCGCGGTTCTTCGTGGCTGGTGGCAATAGCGACTCTGTTGTGGTGTTCGATATTTCTGGCAGGTCCCTTAAGAGGCTCCCTGCGTCGCCCGACAAAGGAATGGGCAGCGGTGTTTACCTGAGCATCAGCCCGGATGGAAACTTCCTCGCGATCAGTGAAGACAACCGAGTTGTAAATCTGTATCGCACGAAGGACTGGACGCTGGCCAAATCGTTTTCGCTCATGGAGGGATTTTGCGGCGGCTGCGGCACGCGCGCCGTGTTCAGCGGCGATGGTCGCTGGCTCTATCTTGCCTCAAACAACAGTCCTCTGAAAAAGTATGCATTGTCGAACTTTGAAGAAGTTCTTATGATCTCTCCGGTGTCGGACGACCTGACCGGCCTGGCGTTAAGTAGCAATGGCAAGCTATTGGCGCGCGCTACCGAAAAGGTCATCACTATCTGGGACCTGGACAAGGGCGACTCCGTGGTAGTCAATGCCGCGGAAAAGGCAGAGTTTCATGAGGTGTCGTTCAACCTGGCAGGAAACGAGTTACTCGTCGCCTGCGACAACAATACGGCTATGCGCTGGAATGTGGCATCGAAGTCTTTCGGATCGCCTTTTACCGGGCTATTGAATATGCGCGATCGCGGCGGGCTGGATTACGATCCTAACTTCTACTGGCAATCTGCTGTAGCACGGTTTATCCGGTTTAAAAACAATATCATCCTGTCCCGCGATGGCAAGTCCCTCATCAAAGGAAAGTTGGGTACCCGCTTAAAACAATGGGATATAGCATCGGGAAAAGTCGTGATGGAATACGTTGGTCATGAAAAAGCTGCGCTTTGCTACGAGTTGTCGGCGGACGGCACGCGCCTGATAACCGGCGGAGGAGACGGGAAGATCATTCTTTGGGATACGCAAAGCGGCGACTCCCTGCAAACCCTTGATGCCTATCGCGAACCCATCTTCGATATTCACTTCAGCAGTGACGAATCAAAAGTGATCTCTTCGAGCTGGGATGGCACCATGAGGATTCACGACCTGACCACAGGGAAGACCTTAACGTACCTGGAATTTGAAAAGGGCTCTGCCTACAACATTCTGTTGAGTAGAGGCGATTTGTACTTTGTTACCGCGCGCCTCGACAACTCTTTACAGATGTGGGAGGTCGATACGAAAAAAGAGGTTCGGAACTTTGTCGGGCACACAGACATCGTGTCGGCAATAGCCTTAACGAAGGATCAAAAGACGTTGCTTAGTGCCAGCTGGGACGGTTCCATACGCTTGTGGGACGTGGGCACAGGACTCATGAGCACGAAACTCAAGGTAGCGTCTGGCGCTTTGCACGCTGCCGTTTTTAGTGCAGATGAGAAGTATGTGTATTCAGGAGGGGCCGATCGTGTGATCCGGGTGTGGGACATTGCCAGCTCAAAGGTCACACGCGAACTACGCGGTCACAAGTCCGAGGTCACGTCGCTGGTTTTGAGCACAGACAACAAGATGCTGATCAGCCACAGCGTCGATGGTGTAACTAAATTCTGGGATCTGAATAGCGGAAAGGAATTCTTCGAGCATATCCTCATCGGCGAGCGCGACTGGATGGCGAAGAGTCCGGAGGGCTATTTCAGCGGCACTGACGACGCACGTCGGTTCGTTCACTTTGTCAGTGGCACACGCACGTTTGCGGTAGATCAGTTTTTCAATGATTACTTCCGTCCGGACTTGCTGCCTAAGTTGTTTCAAAACCGTGGTGGATCTTCGCTGGACAAAGGAATACAGGGCAAATTGAAGTCATCAAATCCTCCGACCGTCAGGGTGGCCGTTGTGCCAATGTCTCCCGGCAAGGCGGAGGTGTTTGTTCGCGTGACCGACAACGGAAGTGGCGCGGGAAATCTCCGGCTATTCCACAACGGAAAGAACGTGTCCCTCAATCACAGCGCGCTGAAGCTTCCGCAGTCGCGTGGAGAAGCAACTACGTATCGGCAGGTGATCGAGCTGATCGGCGGGAGCAATGTCTTCTCCGCACAGGCAACCAATCGGGACAACATCGAATCCGATCCTCAAACGGCCAGCTACTTTTCTGAGCACGCCACCAAGAGTAGTACGTGCTATATTCTGTCGGTCGGAATTAACCAGTACCGCAATAGCAAACTTAGCCTGAACTACGCACGAGCTGACGCCCAATCGTTCTCGGAATTGATGCAGGGAAAGGCGACGCACTTATTTAAGAATGTAGAGCTCGTATCGCTGTTCGATACCGAGGCAACACGTGAGCGAATATTAGCGGCGCTGGAAGAACTCGCGGTGCGTGTAAGTCCGGAAGACGTGTTCATATTCTATTATGCGGGTCACGGAAGCATGGTCGACAATCACTTCTACTTCATTCCCACCGAGACGTCGCGGTTGTACGATGAGCGAACCTTGAACAAAGAGGCCATTGAGGCAATCCTGCTACAGGAGAAGTTCAGACAGATAAAAGCATTGAAACAACTGATCATCATGGATGCGTGCCAATCGGGCGGTTCAGTAGAGTTGCTTGCCACGCGCGGAGCGGGCGAAGAAAAAGCGATTGCACAACTATCCCGGAGCGCAGGGATACACGTGATGGCCTCGGCCGGAAGCGAGCAATTTGCTTCAGAATTTGCATCGCTCGGCCACGGTCTGTTTACTTCTGTTCTCATTCGCGCGCTGCAAGGAGAAGCCGACGGCGCACCAAAGGATGGCAAAGTGACGATCTACGAACTCAAGTCTTTCATTGACGATCAGGTTCCCGAGGCTTCCCGCAAGTTGAAAGGCAATCCTCAGTATCCTTACACATTCTCCCGTGGTCAGGATTTTCCTCTGGTCCTGGACAACTGACGCAAAAAAATTGCGCGTCTCTGACATGAAAGATGATAACAAAAGGTACACGCAATATTTCCCCCGTTTAAAAGTTTAAGTTGTATAACAACTTCCAATGACATTTTGACGTATCTTTGTTTATCTTTTTGTTAAGCTGTATCGAGATGGTAGAAGCTAACCCCGCCAAGTTCTATTTCGCCAAGTATTTTTTTCTTGGCTTCAGTTGCCTGCAATGGTTGGTAGCCGGCACGGTTTTCTTCCGGCATCCGTTCAATGCGCGCACGTTCTTCGTCGCACTCATTTTCATCACGATGGGCCTGTTGTGTTTTGTTTTCTTTCTGATTCTATCAGACAAGATCCGTCGGGTGGCCGTTGGCAAGAACAAGATTGTTGTCATTGAAGGCGATCGAAATGTTCGCTTTGGCTGGCCCGAGGTGAAATCATTGAAGATTGTCCCTTTCTTTAATTTGTACAAACTGAAGTTAAAGGGTAAGAAAGGAAGTATCTATTTTTTTCCTTCGCACAACATTGATCCTGCATTCGGACTGTTGAACAAGGACATCTCCAAGATGGGGGATATTGTTCAGAAGAAGAAAAAGGACTACGGGTTGAAATAAAAGACGCAGAGGGGAGCGGAGAATTGCTACCTCAATAGCCCGAGTTCCCTCCCTCCCTCTGTGAAGGCAGCAATCGCTTTATCCAGGTGTTCTTTTTCGTGTGCCGCCGAGATCTGCACGCGGATGCGTGCTTTGTCTTTGGCAACTACCGGGAAGAAGAAACCAATCACATAGATTCCCTTCTTCAGCAGCAAGTCTGCAAACTGCTGCGCCAACGCTGCGTCGTAGACCATGATCGGCACGATGGGATGCTCGCTGGGTTTGATATCGAAGCCAGCCTCAGTCATTGCTTTTCGGAAATAACGCGTGTTCCACTCCAGTTTGTCACGTAGCGCAGTGGTCTCTGACAGCATGTTGAACACCTCGATCGACGCCCCGGTGATGGAGGGCGCCAGGGTATTGGAAAACAGATAAGGTCGCGAACGCTGACGAAGGAGAGAGATGATTTCCTTGCGGCCCGAAGTGAAACCGCCTGAGGCGCCGCCCAACGCCTTGCCCAGCGTGCCGGTAATAATATCGACCTTAGCAGATACGCCGCAGTATTCAGGTACGCCTCGCCCCGTCTTACCTATGAAGCCTGTGGAATGACATTCATCGGTCATCACCAGGGCCTCGTAACGGTCGGCCAACGCGCAAATCTTGTCGAGTTGGGCAATAGTGCCGTCCATCGAAAAGGCGCCATCAGTGACAACGATGATCTGCCTGGCGCCTGCCGCCTTCGCTTCGTTCAATTGGTGATCCAGGTCAGCCATGTCATTATGTTTATAGCGATAGCGCATAGCCTTGCACAATCGCACGCCGTCAATGATGGAGGCGTGATTCAGCTCGTCCGAAATAATAGCATCTTCTGCGCCGAACAAGGGTTCAAACACACCACCATTAGCGTCGAATGCAGCGGCATAAAGGATCGTATCTTCCGTGCCGAGAAATTCCGATATCTTTTGCTCGAGCACCTTGTGAATGTCTTGTGTTCCGCAGATGAATCGAACGGATGACATGCCGAACCCGTGTGTGTCGATGGCGCGCTTGGCAGCTTCGAGGACCCGCGGATGCGACGACAGACCGAGATAGTTGTTCGCGCAGAAGTTGATCGCTTCGATACCATCGGTCGTTTCGATCACCGCTCCCTGCGGGGTGGTAATAATCCGCTCGCGTTTGTACAGTCCGGCACGCTCGATGTTTTCAAGTTCGCGTTGCAGCACAGGTTGAAGTTTGTCGTACATGTCTAGTTCGTTTTGGGCTTTGGTTTAATCACCGGACGAGGAATAACCGGCTTGGCCGGCACCTCACTCTTGAGTGGCGATTCATTGGGCACTTCCTGTGACTGCGCAGCAGTATCGGCCGCCCCGGGTGTAGTCGCCGGTGCGGCGGCCTCACCAATTTCGGTCGTTGTCGATTTGGACATTCCCGGTCGGGGAACCTTCATCACGGTCTTTGCAACAGGTGAAGCAACGGGTTTCGCGACCGGCGGAGGAACTGCCTTGGGTGTGTCGGTTGCCGACAGCTGGTACTTTCGTCTGATTGGGTTGATGAGATTCAACTTTTGAACCGTGAAGCTGTTGGGATGCATTTGATCGAAGTCCACTCTCCACGACTGCCACAATTCTGGCTCAGCGCTCTTGAATCGGGCGCTGTCGATCCGCTTTGATATGAGATAGGCTTCGAAGTCCATGTGCGAAAGTAATCGAAAATTGAGAATTGAGAGTTGAGAAATTCTGATCCACAAATCCAACGTACGCGTTCGTGTGCGCAAGACAAAATTAAAATTCGCTTTAAACGCGTGGCACGAAATACCTGACCGACCCACATGGCCAATTCCAAATAATCCTCTATTGCTCCAGGTATCTTTCGCCTGCACAGATGGCCTAACTGGCTGCCTAATTCCCAATTCTCAATTTTAAACTAATTTTGCATCGTTCATGGCAAAGGAAAAAGTACTCGTTATTGGCGCCGGAGGTCAGCTGGGTTCTGAACTCACGCAGGGATTATGGCGATTGCACGGCAAACATCAGGTTATTGCCACGGACGTCAAGCCGGCCGAAGGAATTCTGGCAACCGGCAATTTTGAAACGCTGGATGTGCTGAATACCACACGGCTTCAAAGTCTCATATCACAAAACAAATTCACACAGATCTATCATCTGGCTGCGGTTCTTTCCGCGACCGGGGAAAGGAATCCCAAACTCGCGTGGCAGCTGAACATGGACGGGTTGATCAACGTGTTGGATGCGGCCGTGGATAATAAAGTGTCGCGCGTGTATTGGCCCAGTTCAATTGCTGCCTTCGGTCCAACGACGCCGAAGATCAAAACGCCGCAAGACACGATCATGGACCCGACAACGGTATATGGAATCAGTAAGCTTGCCGGCGAACGATGGTGCGAATGGTATTTCAAGAACAAAGGATTGGACATACGCAGCCTTCGCTATCCAGGACTCATTGGATATAAGACCAAACCGGGTGGAGGTACGACCGATTACGCGGTCGATATTTTCTTTAAGGCATTAGCGGAGAAAAAATTTACGTGCTTTCTGAAGCCAGATACCTACCTGCCGATGATGTACATGGACGACGCTGTGAAGGCCACGCTTCAGCTGATGGAAGCGCCGGCTGCACAGGTAAAAGTGCGATCGAGTTACAACGTGACCGGGATGAGCTTTTGCCCGGCGGAGATTGCCCGGGAGATACAGAAATTTATTCCGGAATTTGAAATCAGTTATGCTCCCGATTTCAGGCAAGCCATCGCCGACTCGTGGCCCAAGTCGATCAACGATGCGCCCGCACGCATTGACTGGGGTTGGGAACCGTCGTTTGATCTGGATGATATGACCGCCGATATCCTGAAGAATCTCCCAGCGCTGTTAGCGGTCAATACACCTATGACTTGATCCTTCTTCGTTCGCTTAGTCCACAACCAGTCTGATAACCTGTTGCTTTGAGGACGATGAAAGCCTCACAAAGTAGATGCCCGGTGAAGTACTATTGGGTAGTCTAACCGTTGCTTGTCGTGAACTCAAGGTTGATGAATAGACAGCATAGCCGCGCGATTCATACACCACAACATTCACCGGTTGATCGTAAGCATCGCCAATTTCGACTGTGAAGCTGTGATCAATCGCCGGATTCGGATAGACACTCGCTCCATTGTCTGCTCCGCTCCAGTCAGCTACGATCACGAAGAAGTATTCTACGCTGTTGTCAAAATCCACTGCTTTCAGGCGATAGTAATTCTTGCCCCTGACGGGCGCATCATCGACAAGGGAGTAGATGGTCTTGACTTCAAGGCCACCCCTACCCTGGACGATGGAAATAGTGGCAAAGGAAAGATCATATCCGGAGCGTTGCACTTCAAAGTGATCAAAGTTTTTCTCCATGCTGGTGGCCCATTCTAGCTGAACACCTTGTTCACTAACACTTGCCACTTTGAAATAGGCGATCTTTACTGGAAGGGGACTGTTTGGAAGGCCGGCTATCCATGAATAGAAGGCTGAATTGTTTGACTGCATATTGGCAACAGTACCTGCCGGAGGAACTGCTACACTCCCACCGGACGTACCATTCACATAAAAACCAAACGGTACCCCTCCTACATTGCTATTGTTGTTATTGATAGTTCCACCTGTATTTGACAGTGACGCACCGGTTCCGTCTCCATCAACATAGACTTGACCTCCTACGCCAGCGCTGCAAGTCTTAATGGTAAAAGTCGGCCAGCTTGATATGTTTAAATCACCAAATATGACGAGGCGACCATTGCAATCTACCGTGACACTTACCCCGGTTTCAGTCATGGTGCCTTCGACAATCAAGTTTGCATATTTTGCCGGTGTACCGGGCACGCCCGTACCAACAACTATGCTACCTGAGCCGGAAGCGACCACGGGTCCCCCAACGGTGAAGCGCGAATCTGTGGCCGCACCTGGTGAAAGCTGGAGCATCCCTCCTGAAAAATTCAAAATGCTGGTAATCTTGACAACGCCAGTGTTTGTAAACGTGTTGTTATTCAACGCCAGTGTTGCGACGGTAAGATTTCCACTGTTATTAATAATGCGATAGTTGGTCAAAGTGCCGGTAACGGTCATCGTTCCGGAGTTAATGATGCTAGCACTTCCGTTGTTAGCATTGGTAAAAGTACCGCCCATTGTAAATGTGCCTGTATTCTCAAAATTATACCAGTTGTCAAGTGAGCCTGTCAGGGTGAAAGTACCCGCATTTTTGAGGGAAGCTGCTCCGGAATTTGCAATTTCTATATTAACTGCTGCTGCGTTGGTGCCGACTGTTGTAATGGTACCACTAGCCAACGTTACGGTCGATGAAGTGATGGTGAATTTTCCGCCAACTTTCAGCGTTCCACCGGTTGTCGTGAGTGGTGCGCTGGTTAGGGAAAGATTTCCGCTAATGTCTAAGGTTCCCGTGGATGAAATCGTTATGCTGCCGCCACTGGTCATTGAAAGATTGCCAGCGTATGTAACATGGTGGTTTATGATTACAACATCACCAGGTCCGGGAACAGATACTCCACCCCACGTAGCAGTTGAACTCCATGCACCTGGACCGCTGGACGTCCGCGTGGCGGCATGAGCATACGTGCAGCAGAGGGCAATTGCAGCAATGACTAAAATCTGTAAAATTCTCTTTTTCATAAGGCGATTTTTGACACACGCCTCCCCGGTCAGCTCTCGCTGATAACATTCCACTTCAAAATCAACTCTTGGGCTAAACGGGGATGAATGGGCTTACAAAGCTATGCAACAATCCGACCACCTCAACGAGTTGTATGACACGTTCATTCCATGACCTGGCGGATTCGCAGTCAAAATCATTTTATAACGGTTGCGCTGGAGCAGGAAATGTTTTTTTCCAATGCAAGGGCACGCACGATCGCCGCTTAGATGGAGGTTACCCCTTCTTTGAGCCACACGATTCAACCAAATTGGCTTAAATCAGGCCAAAATGGGAATTGAAACAGCCTTATATTTGTGATCAACTGATGGCGGTGCGGGAAACAAAGCTATTTCGCTTTTTTCCTTGTTGCCGACCGCGGGAAGCATTTTACAAGCAGTTTCTGAACAGCTGAAAACTACTTTTATCTTATGACTGCCAAGCACCACCACGTACGCACCCACGACGCGATTCAAACCCTAACCATCTCCAGGCCACAGGCCCTCAACGCCCTGAACCAGGAGCTCTTAGAAGAACTTCGCGATGCTATCCTTGCCTTCTACCAACGCGATGATGCACACGGGATGATCATTACCGGCGATGGCGAGAAGTCGTTCGTGGCAGGGGCCGATATCAAGGAATTCGCCGCCATCAATCCAAAGGACGCCGCAGCTTTCGCCCGCCGTGGCCAGGACCTATTCCGGATGCTGGAGGCCTCAGCCAAGCCCATTATCGCAGCCGTCAATGGATTCGCCCTGGGTGGTGGTTGTGAGCTCGCTATGGCCTGTCACCTCCGCATCGCCACGCAAAACGCGCGCTTCGGACAACCTGAGGTTACGCTTGGCATCATTCCCGGCTATGGTGGAACCCAACGACTCACGCAGCTGGTCGGCCGGGGCAAAGCGCTTGAACTCATGATGACGGCAGACCTCATTTCTGCCGACGAGGCCAAGGCCATCGGACTCGTGAATCACGTGGTGGCCAATCGCGAAGAACTTACCCAGCTCTCAGAATCGATCATGAAAAAGATCTTGTCCAATGGTCGCATCGCTGTTGCGCACGTCATTAAAAGTGTGAATGCCGGATTCAGCTTCGAAGGAATGGGTTACGAAACGGAGGCCGATGGCTTTGGCGCCTGTGTGCACACGAAAGACTTTCGTGAGGGGGCGGCGGCATTCGTTGAAAAGCGCAAGCCAAAGTTCAGCGGGGAATAGCCGGCTCTGCTGCTGGGCATTTGTCCGTGAAGTAACTAATTTGCCTGTTTAAATTGACCGATTATAAGGATTGAGCGTTTACGTTAGCATCGCATCAGCAGCCAGCCGAGCCATCGCATAACGTAAGCGCCAGACGCCAACCAATGACTTTCGTTAAGGAATGAGTAAAATCAAACGCCTCGCTGGCGAGACAGTGTTGTATGGCATGGGGAGTATGCTTCCCAAGTTCCTGAACTTCCTACTCGTACGACTTCACACGGAAGTCTTTCCTCCGGACCAATATGGCGTAATCACCAAACTACTGAGTTATGTCGCCGTGTTGAATGTTCTTTACACATTCGGAATGGAAACGGCCTACTTTCGCTTTGCGACGCGTGAAGGAGCCGACGAGCGCAAAGTCTTCAATATCACACAGACCGTTGTGGTGACCATTAGTCTGGCGTTCACCTTGGGACTCATCGCGTTTGCCACCCCCATAACCAACGCGCTGGACCTTCCCGGAAGCGAACATGTAATCATTTGGATTAGTCTCATTATGTTCGTGGATGCCATCGTATCAATACCCTTCGCCCGGCTGCGGTTGCAAAAGAAGGCCAGGTTGTTTGTTATGTACCGCCTGGCTAACATTTTCGTATTGATCGGCCTCAATGTCTATTTCCTCAGGTATGCTTTCAATCCTGCCATTGGCATCAACTATATCTTTGTCGCCAACATGGTTGCCAACATGCTGTACCTGATTTTCTTTATCCGGGTGCTCCTTTCGTGGAGACCAGCCTATGATCCGGTACTGTCGCCACGCATCTTTACCTATGCCTATCCCGTTATGATAACCGGATTGGCAGGCATGACTAATGAAATGTTTTCAAGACTCACGTTAGATAGCTGGTTACCGGCAAACTTTTATCCGGGACGTTCGCCGGAATATGCCGTCGGAATTTTTGGGGCGTGCTACAAGTTCGGCATGTTTATGAACCTCACCATCCAGGCATTCCGTTATGCCGCTGAGCCATTCTTCTTTTCGAATGCAACCGACAAGAACTCTCCGACATTGTTCGCCACCATCAATCACTATTTTGTAATTGTTTGTTGCATTATATTGCTGGGAGTGTCGGTCAATATGGATCTCATTAAGTACTTCCTCGGTGATGCGGCCTACTTTGAAGGGATCGGTATTGTCCCCATATTATTATTGGGTTTTTTGTTCCTCGGTGTTTATTATAATCTATCGGTCTGGTTCAAACTTACCGATAAAACCTACTACGGAACAATCATCACCGTAGGAGGGGTAATCGTTACAATTGTGGGAAACTATTTCCTCATACCGGTGGCTGGATATACGGGCAGCAGCTGGGCTATGCTGCTTTGTTATTTCTTGATGACTGTTGCGAATTACCTATTGGGACAACGTTATTATCCAATTCCTTACCGGGTGTTTTCGGATATGGCCTATATCCTATCCACGGCCTTGCTGGTATGGGTCGTAAATCGTTTTGATTTCGGGGCACAAGTATTGAACAGCACGTTCCATTTCACCGTAGTGGCCGTATATCTTCTCGTCATATATTTGATCGAAAAGACACATTTCAAACGTTCGGCCACGTGAAATTTATGTAGGTTTAACAGTAAAAACGCTGCTCATGAATATCATTATCCCAATGGCGGGACTCGGAAAACGGATGCGTCCCCACACCCTGACAATTCCTAAACCATTGTTACCCATTGCCGGCAAGCCCATTGTTCACCGCCTGGTTGAAGACATCGCAAAGGTTTGTCCTGAGAAAATTGATAGCATCGGATTCATCATTCACCCTTCATTTGGAAAGGACGTTGAAGAAAGTCTCAAGCTGATTGCGTCGAAGGTTGGCGCAACGGGAAAGATATACTACCAGGAACAGGCGTTCGGCATTTCGCACGCGCTTCTGTTTGCGAAGGAATTGTTTAAGGGCAAAGTGATTGTCGCCTTCGCCGACACATTGTTCAAAGCCGACTTCAAGTTGGACACGACACAAGACGGCATTATCTGGGTTCAAAAGGTGGATGATCCGTCACAGTTTGGCGTGGTGCGCGTTAATGATCAGTCTGTGATCACAGAACTGGTTGAGAAGCCTTCCGCGTTCGTATCCGATCTTGCCATTATTGGTATTTATTACTTTAAGGACGGCGAAGCACTTGCGCAGGAAATGCAATACCTGATCGACAACAACATCAAGGACAAGGGCGAATTTCAGTTTACATCGGCGCTGCAAGGCCTTCAAAAGAAGGGAGCACAACTGGTACCAGGTCAGGTAAGCGAGTGGCTCGATTGCGGGAACAAGGACGTAACGGTTCAAACCAATCAGCGTTATCTCGACTTTATCAAGACGCAACAGCTGGTATCTGCCAACGCGAAAGTGATCAATTCAGTAATTATTCCTCCCTGTTATGTAGGCGATGGTGCCGTCATCGAAAATTCTGTCATCGGGCCTTATGTGTCCGTCGGTGAAAAGACGCGGATCGTCGACAGTCGCATCAAGAATTCCATCATTCAATCCGAATCCGTCGTGTCGCGTGGCATGCTGGAGAACAGCATGTTGGGGAATTTCGCTACCTTTGAAGGTTCAAGCCAGGATCTCAGCCTGGGCGACTACAACGCAGTAAAAGGAACGTGAAAACAAGAGTCTTCAATAGGATATTACTTTGCACACTAACCTTCGCGTTGGTCATTTCATTTCAGGCGTCGGCGCAACGAAAAAAGAAATCAGGAGATGAAGCGCAGGCGTCCGGTATAAAACTAAGAGAGGCAGAGTTTTACTTTACGGAGGGTGAAAAATTCTACATCCTCGAAGACTACGCCAAGGCGTTGCTGTACTATCAGCGGACGCTGGAGATCACCCCCGACAACGCCACCGTCCATTATAAGGTCGCCGACGTGCTGGCCCATAGCACTAAGCAAGAAGATCTCCTGAAAGCTTCCCTGAGTATTGAAAACGCGCTCAGACTCGAACACAAAAACAAATACTTCTATTTGCTCGCGGCCAACATTTACAATTCGATGACCGCATATGACAAAGCAGCCGCTACGTATGAAACGATGCTGAAAGAGGTCAAGGGAACGGAAGAATACCTCTTCGAGCTCGCGACAGTATATCAATATGCCGGCAAAAAAGATGAGGCCATTAAGACTTATAACCGTGCTGAGGCAGCACTCGGAATAAACGAAGTTTCCTCGATTCAAAAACTCCGGCTATACCTGGAACAGGGCAAGACGAAAGAAGGAATCGCAGAAGGTGAAAAGCTGATTCGTGCATTTCCCGGCGATGAGAGATTCGCCATGGGGTTTGCCGAGGCACTTTCGCAGCAGGGCATGCGCAACGAAGGCATTACACTGCTGGAGAAGTTTGTGGCCGAAAATCCCCATGCAGGGCCGCCCAACATGCTGCTTGCCGGACTCTATCGGGATAACAAGCAGGAGGCCAAGGCACGTCCGCTGTTGCTGCAATTGTTCGATGACCCAACCATAGAGGTGGGCAGCAAGCTGATCATTCTTGGTTCATACAGCAACGAACTAAACCAGGGGCGTGCAAAAGGACAAAGCGACCCCGACAAGGAGGCATTCGCCCTTGAGTTGTTTGCCAAACTGGCCCAGTCAAATCCGGCAGATGCAAACGTTCATATTATCGGGGGAGATCTGTACTTATCAACCGGAAAAAGCCGCGAGTCTCAAATCGAATATCTGAAGGCTATTGAGTCCGGGGATGTGAATTTCGAAGTATGGGAGAATCTACTCTACCTCGAAACTCAGATGAAACAATACGATGATGTTATCAAGCATGCTGAAACGGCTTTGGAGGTATTTCCCAATCAAGGGGTGATCTACTACTTCAACGGATTTGCCTACCTGCAGAAGCGCAGCTACGACGAAGCAATCTCCTCTTTTGAACAGGCCCGCAAACTGGCCTCCAAGAATCCCAAGCTGGCGGGTGATGCGAATGCAATGCTGGGCGATGCTTACAACGCCCTCAAAATGTACGACAAGTCGAACCTGGCCTATGAACAGGCCCTGGCAATAGACCCCAATAACGCTAATGTACTTAACAACTACAGCTATTTTCTTGCCGTGCGGAAGGCGGATCTGGAGAAAGCAGAAAAAATGTCGGCTCTCCTTACTAAGAATAATCCCGATAATCCTGCATATTTAGATACGTATGCGTGGGTATTGTACTCCCGCCAGAAATATAAGGAGGCCAGGAAGATTATTGAGCGTGCGGTTGTGACGGGCAATGCTAATGCTACGCACTTTGAACACTACGGGGATATCCTCTTTCAACTTGGAGATGTTACCGGCGCGGTGCAACAATGGGAGAAAGCACGCGGGTTGAATGCGAACAGTGAAATCCTTAATAAAAAGATTGCGAATAGAAAGATCTATGAATAAATACACATGGATGATCCTTCTCGGGATTTCACTCATCACCCTGTCTTGCAGCAAGAAAGTCGTCAGTCCCACGCTTCCCGTTAGTGCTCCCAAACCCACCCTGAACGTAGAAGAAACCGACTTCACCTACATGGACGGTAAGGCACGCATGATCCTTCGTGACGCAAACAAGGAGCGCGAAGTGAAGGCGAACATCCGTGTGCGGAGAGACAGCGTAATCTGGATGACCTTCTCTGTAATTGGGGTGCAGGGCGGAAAAGCACTAATCAATCAAGATTCCATAACGATCGTGAGCAATGTCGACAAGGAGTATTACGTTTTTGAATACAGTGAACTATCCAAACGGTACAATTTTGAGATCAATTACAAAGTGATTGAAGCTGCCATTCTTGGCAATCTCATCATGCCTCGAAAAGAAAGTGATGAAGTGAAGCAGGAGAGCTCGTATTTCATATTACAACAAAGCTCAAATGGTGTTACCGTCGACAATTTCGTAAATGCTGCAAGTATGAAAGTGGAAAAGGTAGAGCTTAAAGAGAGCAGCAGCAGCAATTCTTTGGTGATTAATTATTCGAACTTTCAACCACTCGGCTCCAAACTCCTTCCATATAACGGAACAATCAACCTGTTTTACAAAACGTTGAGTGGCTTGCTGAACACTACCGTTATCTTTGAATACAACAAGGCCGAAGTGCAAGACAAAGAGCTGAAGTTTCCTTTCAATATTCCCAAGCGGTATGTTCGCAGGTAGATTCTTGCTTTGTTTTTCCCTTATTTTCATTTCCATACTCCCCGCTGCCGCACAAAAAAACAAGGTACTGCTGCAGAAGGAGAAGCAACAAAACCTCGAAAAGATCAAAGAGGTTGAAAAGATCATTGACGAAACCTCCACGAAGAAGAAGTCGAGCCTGGGGCAGCTGAACGCGCTGAACCAGCAAATAAGCGAACAGGAGAAGTTGGTTAAATCGATCAAGGGAGAGGTCGACCTGCTCGACGGCGAAATCGCCGATAACAATGACATCATCGTGGCACTGGAAAATGATCTCGATGACCTCAAGAAAGAATATGCTTCCATGCTGTTTGCTGCCCAGAAAGCCAACAACAGTGTAACACGACTTACATTTCTCTTCTCCGCCAAATCATTCGATCAACTCGTTATGCGCATGCGCTACATGGAGCAATACTCTGAAACGCGCGTATTGCAGGCGGAGCAAATCACGAAAGTGCAGGAAGAACTTTCGGGACAGGTGAAGGAGATTCGTGTACGACGCGAAGAGAAAAACAAGTTGTTTACGGAACAGGTTGCTGCAAGCGAAAACCTGGCGCTAACGAAGAAGAAACAAAATACGCTCGTGCGATCGCTGGAAAAAGAAGAGCGCAAGCTGCGTCGCGATCTGGAGGAAACGAAAAAGGCCGTCGCCCGCCTCGACAAACTCATCGACGAGATTATTAAGGAAGAGCTGGCTGCTGCTGCCCGATCGAACCGGAGCGAATCGGTAGCCTTGTCGAACTCTTTTGAAGAGAACAAATCAAAGTTCATGTGGCCCGTATCCTCCGGATTTGTGTCACAGAAGTTCGGACGACAAAACCACCCGGTTCTCAAGGGGATCATTCAGCAAAACAATGGGGTAAACATTCAGACCCAGGAGAACGAAAAAGTAAAGACCATTTTCGAGGGCGAAGTGAGAAGAGTGGCGTTCATACAAGGACTCGGAAGCACGGTGATCATCAAGCACGGTGAATATCTTACTGTATACGCGGGGCTAAAGGAGGTCTTTGTCCGCAGTGGTCAAAAAGTAACGACCAACCAGGAAATTGGAAAGGTGTTTTCAAATTCTGATGGCGTATCGGAACTCCGCTTTCAAATTTTCAAGAACACGACGGCCCTGGATCCGCAGGGATGGTTGAAGAATTAGTAATGAGTATTAATAGTTAGTAATTGAGGCTGCCCGGGCGGCCACGGCCAAGACAATGGGACGGGTAAATTCACAAGGAACCGTGTTAACAAATCCCTAAAGCCCAAAATCGACGAACAACGATTTTCCAGCCATCAATTTGGCGGCCACCCAATCTTTTCCCTGGCCCAACCAACTTGGGCCAAAAACCGGCCCGGCAGGGTCGGTTTTAATTACTAATTACTAATTACTAATTATTCATTACCCCCTTGCCTCCGCCCATCACCAAGCGGTTTTGATTCTCATCGTTTTTTCGTCTATTTTTGACGTTACGATTCTAAAATTAATCGCCATGAAAGCTACATTTTTGTTTTTGCAGGGGGTTGGATTCCAGGAAATTCTTCTCATAGGCCTATTTGTCCTTGTGTTCTTTGGAGCGAAGAAGATACCTGAATTCATGAAGGGTTTAGGCAAGGGCGTTCGTGAATTTAAGGACTCTGTAAAGGATGTTAAGAAGGAAGTTGAAGACGCAAACAACGCTGCTAAACTCGAAGACAAATAGATCTTGAGAACGTCCGCTACATTTCGCGAAATCCAGCACGATCTGCAGCACGGTAAAATCTCTTGCGAAGATCTAGTTCGTCACCACCTTACTAATATCGAGGCAAAATCGCACCTCAATGCCTTTTTGAGTGTGTACGAGCAAGAAGCGCTCTCGAGGGCCGCGGAAGTCGATGAAAAAATCAAGAACGGCAAAGCTGGTAAGCTTGCTGGTCTCGTAGTCGGCCTGAAAGATGTTCTGGCTTACAAAGATCACCCCCTCCAGGCGAGCAGCCACATACTCGACGGTTTTATCTCACAATTCAATGGCACTGCCGTGCAGCGTCTTCTCGACGAAGATGCTATCGTGATCGGTCGCCAGAACTGTGACGAATTTGCGATGGGCTCGTCGAACGAGAATTCCGCATTTGGCCCCGTGCTTAACGATGCTGACAACCAACGCGTGCCCGGTGGCTCTTCCGGAGGCTCTGCCGTTGCGGTGCAGGCCGACATGTGTCAGGTCTCTTTGGGCTCAGACACGGGCGGATCGGTCCGGCAGCCTGCCGCGTTTTGCGGCCTTGTAGGGCTAAAACCAACCTATTCACGGATTTCGCGCTACGGTTTAATTGCATATGGCTCATCTTTTGACTGTATTGGGATATTTGGTAAGTCGGTGGAAGACGTCGCCCTGGTCCTGGAGGTTATTGCCGGCCCTGACGACATTGACAGCACAGTCTCCCAAAAACCCGTACCGCCCTACGCTCAGGAGCTACTTCAGGCAGATGGCCGGAAGTACAAGGTGGCTTACGTAAGCGAAATAGATGGCACTGACGGGCTGCAACCGGAAATCCGGGAAAGTATCCTGGCTAAAATTGAAGAAATTAGAGCTGCGGGGCACGATGTTGAACGCATCGAATTCCCGCTAAACGAGTACGTGCTGCCCACGTACTATATTCTGGCAACCGCAGAAGCAAGCTCAAACCTTTCGCGTTACGACGGCGTACGGTATGGATATCGGAGCAGTGGTGCGCACGACCTGCAATCCCTCTATAAGAAGAGCCGATCCGAAGGGTTTGGTAAAGAGGTTCAGCGGCGAATTTTGCTTGGCACATTTGTGCTTAGTGCCAGCTACTACGATGCGTATTATACGAAGGCCCAAAAGGTCCGACGCATGATCCGGGACAAGACTAAAGAACTATTAAAACAATACGACTTCATCGTTATGCCGATTACGCCCACCACAGCGTTTAAGTTGGGTGAGCATACAGACAACCCCTTGGAGATGTACCTGGCAGACTTGTTTTCCGTGCAGGCGAATGTAGCTGGAGTTCCGGCAATCGCCATTCCATGTGGAAATGACAAAGCAGGACTTCCCATCGGTATGCAGGTAATCGCGGATGACTTTGAAGAATCGAAGCTCTTGCATTTTTCGAATTCACTTTTGAAATGAACCATCATGGAAAAGTCTTTTCCTTTGGTCATGATTTTTAGGTCCGCATACCATTTTTTTATAGCGCGGACAGAATCTAGACTTTTATCATTCGCCCCGGCGGATAATGGCGCTGTACAACAGGCCAGGCAACGTATGTCTGTTCCGATCGCGTGGGTGCTTTCGGCATTTACCTTACTGCTGCTGGGCCCCCTGTCTTCGCCGGCCCAGGACATTCAGCCCGATTCGGTCGTTGTCGACTCGCTTGAAGTCGCAGATGCCGAAGAGGATATGATGCTGAAGACGGATACGATTGACTTCGCATACTTCGTGGTGCCGAGCGCATTTGATCATATTCCTGGCGATGATGATCCTGCGCTGATCGCGGACCGGCTGGCCTGCATCGAACAGACTATGCCTCTCACCTACAATGATCGCATCCATGCCTTCATCAATTATTTCACGGTAAAGGATCGCGAATACACGCGCATGATGATGCGGCGGAAGAATCTATACTTCCCTATTTTCGAAAAATACCTGGCCAAGTATGGACTACCTGAGGAATTGAAGTATTTGTCAATTATCGAATCTGGTCTCAACCCACGCGCTATGTCGCGCGTGCGTGCCGTCGGACTTTGGCAGTTCATGTCGGCCACCGGTCGTTACTATGGACTTAACAACAACTGGTACATCGACGACCGTATGGATCCGGAGAGGTCTACGGATGCTGCGTGCCGATATCTTCGTGACCTTTACAACATGTTTCATGATTGGGAACTGGCGTTGGCTGCCTACAACACCGGACCAGGTAACGTGAAGCGGGCGATACGCAAGGCCGGTTATCGCAAGCCGGAGGGTAATGTTTTTACCAAGCTTACCTTCTGGGATATCTATCCCCACCTTCCCCGCGAAACACGCTCGTATGTGCCGCAGTTCGTAGCAATCACGTATGCCATGAACTACCTGGATGAGCACAACTTCTTCGATGAAGGGGAAGAAATGCTGCCGCGATATGACACGGTTCAGGTCTCTAAATTTCTTCACTTCGAAACTTTTGCAGCACTCACCGGCACGTGTGTGGAAGATCTGCAGCGTCTCAACCCTTCGATCCAACGCAACGCAATTCCGGAGACCAGCAAGATATACACTATGTACATTCCGGAAGATGCCAAACGCGTCCTCGAATCTAACCGCCTTGTCATTCTGGATTCAGCGTCAAAGACTGGCCGGAAAGAAATTGAAGCACTGGCCAAGAATACCGAAAGCACAACATACGGCCGCGACCGCATTGTGTATCGCGTGCGCAGGGGCGACGTGCTGGGCTCTATTGCCATGCGGAATAATGTAAAGGTTACTGATCTCAAACGCTGGAACAACCTGCGGAGTAATACTATTCATGTCGGACAACGTCTCAACATCTTCCCGAAGAACAGCGGTGGAGGCTCATCTACCGCGGTGGCGAGCAGCAAATCCACTGGCAGCAACGCCAGTCCAGCGCGCATTCCTAATTCCAAGACCTATATCGTGCAGCCTGGCGACACGCTCTGGGATATCTCGAAGAAATTCGAGGGCCTTACTATTGAAAAGATCAAGAGTATGAATCACCTGGGGAATACGAAGTTGCAGCCCGGGCAGAAGCTTCGAATTAGTAATTAGTATTGGGTCCTTAGTCTTGAGTTGTTATTAGTCGGATAGTACTTGCGCGGTGCGACCAATGATCCAGGACTCCCGGCCGGACTTGCGATTCTTTTTTTATCTCGTTTGCCTCTATATTAGTAATAAGTTGTTGGTAGTATTGTAGTGCCAAGAGTATTATTTTTGGCACTTGCTCTCCTACTATAGGCTAGTAACAACTCAGGACTAAATACAAACGACTTAATACTACCCTGCCCATGTCCATTAAGATCCGCAAACAGGACGCCCTCAATTACCACATGCAAGGGCAACCCGGAAAGATTGAAGTCGTTCCCACTAAAGTTCTCAGCTCTCAACTTGATCTGGCGCTTGCTTATTCGCCCGGTGTAGCTGAACCCTGTTTGGAGATTGCTGCCAACCCGGAAGATGTTTACAAGTATACCGCGAAGGGAAATCTGGTGGCCGTGATATCCAACGGTACGGCTGTACTGGGGCTGGGAAACATCGGCCCGGAAGCATCGAAACCGGTGATGGAGGGAAAGGGTGTGCTCTTTAAAAAATTTGCGGGCATCGATGTTTTCGATATTGAGATCAACGAAACAGATCCCGATAAATTCATTCAAATCGTGAAGGCCCTCGAGCCCACGTTCGGTGGGGTAAACCTCGAAGACATCAAAGCACCGGAGTGTTTCAAGATAGAAACAGAACTGAGGGAGAAGATGAATATTCCCGTCATGCACGATGATCAGCATGGAACAGCCATCATCTCGGCTGCTGCTTTGCTAAATGCATTGGAGATCGTGGGGAAGAAGATCGACCAGGTAAAGATTGTTGTTAACGGCGCAGGAGCGTCGGCCGTTAGCTGCACGAAACTCTACATCTCATTAGGTGCCCGAAAGGAGAACATCGTGATGTGCGACAGCAAAGGTGTTCTCAATTCGTCGCGCATAGGCCTTGATGCGATCAAGCAACAGTTCGTTACCCTATCGAACGTGGCAAGTTTACAGGAAGCGATGAAGGGGTGTGATGTATTTATTGGTCTCTCCGTAGCAAATTCGATCACGCCCGATGACCTCAATGCCATGGCCAAAGATCCCATCGTTTTTGCATTGGCTAATCCGGATCCTGAGATCAACTACGAACTGGCGATGAAAACCCGTAGCGATATCGTTATGGCCACCGGTCGTTCTGATCACCCGAACCAAGTTAACAACGTGCTGGGATTCCCCTACATTTTCAGAGGTGCACTGGACGTACGTGCTACGGCAATCAATGAAGATATGAAGCTCGCTGCGGTTCATGCCTTGGCAGCGCTGGCTAAGGAACCAGTACCCGATATCGTCGTCAAAGCATACGGAGCTGACAAAATTCGTTTCGGTCGGGAATACCTTATTCCCAAACCGCTGGACACGCGCCTCATCACGACTATATCACCGGCCGTGGCAAAGGCGGCAATTGCCTCGGGAATGGCGAAGAAGGAAATCACGGATTGGGGAGCTTACAACGACGAATTGCAAAAGCGCATCGGTATCGATCAAAAGCTTATGTCGCGGGTGATCGATCGCGCCAAGAAGCAACCCAAACGAGTGGTCTTCACAGAGGGTAATCACCCGAAAATTTTGAAAGCGGCACAAATCCTTCACGACGAAGGTATCGCGTATCCGATACTCCTTGGCAATCGCCAGGAGATCCTTCAGGTGATCGAAGAGCACAAGCTGGATCTGCACGATTGTCAGATCATTCATCCCCGCGAAGAGGATGCAACCAAAGAGAGGTACGCGAAAGTGTTTTATGAGAAGCGACAACGCAAAGGACTCAGTTATCCGGATTGTCTTCGATTAATGGGAGAACGCAACTACTATGCGGCCATGATGGTGGAACTCGGGGATGCCGACGCACTCGTCAGTGGATTGACGAAAGACTATCCAAAGACCATTCTTCCGTCGCTGCAAATCATTGGAACTGCCGAGGGGATAGACCGGGTGGCCGGTATGTACATCATCATCAACAAGCGAGGCACCTTCTTCTTTGCTGACACCACCGTAAACGTTGATCCAAACGCGGAGGAACTGGCGGGTATCATCGAGCTTACGGCCCATGGCGTGAAGTTCTTTGACATGGAGCCCCGCGTAGCGGTGCTATCGTACTCCAACTTCGGTTCATCCAAAGGAGATATTCCGACCAAGACCAAGAAAGCCGTGGAGATTGTAAGAAAGCGAAACCCATCGCTGGTAGTTGAAGGCGACGTGCAGGCCAATGTTGCCCTGAATACCCAGATCCAGCAGGAGTCATTTCCGTTCAGTACACTGGCCAATGAGGCAGCCAACACGTTGATATTTCCGAACCTTGCTGCGGGCAACATCGCCTATAAGCTTCTCATGGAAATTGGCGGAGCAGAGTCGATTGGGCCCATCCTGTTGGGCATGAAGAAACCAGTGCACGTGCTCCAGCTGGGTAGTTCGATCCGGGAGATTGTGAACATGGCTGCCATCGCCGTGGTGGACGCACAGCTTCACGAGCGCGACGACCACTTGTGACGCGGAAAAGAGTTCCTTCCACCAGTCCGTCGCGGTAATTTTCAAGACACCTAACAGGCACGCCAACCGCCGAGCGCAAACGTGACATTTCTCGTCGATTCTTCTATATTAGCAACATTTGAAGAATACCGCCGTCCCACGGCCATTTTTTAACTGACCAAAATGATCGCATTCCTGAAGGGGCGCCTTGTTTACAAGGAGCCGACGCAAGTCATAATCGACGTTAACGGCGTGGGCTACCAGGTCGCCATCACCCTTTTTACCTATGGCGAGATCAAAGACCAGGAAAACATCCTGTTACATACACACCTGGCAATTCGGGAAGATGCGCATGTGCTTTTTGGATTCAGTGGTGAGTCGGAGAAGCGACTGTTTCAACAACTTATTTCAGTGAATGGTGTGGGGCCGAGCACGGCAATCATCATGTTATCTTACATGAGTAGCAATGAGCTGAAGACAGCCATACTGAGAGAAGACGCCGCAGCGTTGCAATCTATCAAAGGCATCGGTGGAAAGACGGCGTTGCGGGTTATTATCGACCTCAAAGACAAACTGAAGAAGGAAAGCTGGGATGAGTCCCAGCCAGGTATTTCGCTCGGGGCTAACAATACCATGCGCAAGGAGGCGTTATCTGCTTTACTCACGTTGGGTCTGTCTAAACCTGCAGCCGAGAAAAGCATCGACGTTGCCCTGAAAAAATCGGGAAACACGATTACATTGGAAGAGTTAGTTAAACAGGCCCTAAAAAACGCATAGTACGTTTTGACTGTTTTTATACAGCAGCACTCCCTAACGCTCGGCCGGCTATTCGTTTTTTGGTTGAGCATACTGCTCCTGCCTGACGAGGTCTTTGGTCAGGATCCGTCACGTCCAGCCCCTGGCGATACAACGCGGTCTCAACCCTATGAGCCGAACCGTCGCCCAACCTATCGGACCACCGACCGGTATGGCGATCCCTTCTCGAACAAACCCTCGCAGTCGCCCCTCAATTTGAAGGACCCGAATTCGATGAAGCTCGATGTCGATATCGACACCGCTGGCAACTATACAATTCACGAAAAGATGGGTGACCTGGACTACCGGCCTCCATCAACCATGTCGTTTGAAGAATACAAACAGTATCAGGACCGGCAGATTCTCAGGAACTATTGGAAGAGCCGATCCAAGGAACTGGACGGTGAAAGCTCCGTAAGTGGCCGAAGTCTTATTCCCAAGATCTTCATCAGCCCGGTGTTGGATCGCATTTTTGGGGGCAGTTACGTCGAGCTTGTTCCGCGAGGTTTTGTTACCCTCGATTTCGGTGCTGCGTTCCAAAAGATAAACAACCCGGCGATACCGATCCGGCAGCAACGCAATGGTGGGTTTGAGTTTGATCAACAGATCAACATGAGCGTGGTTGGAAAGGTGGGCGAGAAGCTCGCCGTCACTGCTAACTTCGACAACAACAATTCCTTCGACTTCCAAAACAACATGAAAGTCGAATACACGGGTTTCAAAGAAGACATTCTTCAAAAGCTCGAAATTGGCAATGTGAGTCTTCCGTTAAACAACACGTTGATTCAGGGCGCCCAGAACCTTTTCGGTATCAAGGCCAAGATGCAGTTTGGTAAACTCGACGTCACCACGATTGCCACCACGCAACGCGGGAAGACGCAGTCGATCAACCTTGGCGGTCAAAGCGGTGGACAGGGACGACCGTTCGAGATCATCGCCTCCAACTACGACGAAAACCGTCACTTCTTCCTGGGCCACTTTTTCCGAGACAATTATCAGGCATGGCTGGTGAATCCCGTGCAGATCAACTCCGGCATCAACATCACTCGCGTTGAAGTCTATATCCTCAATCGTAACAACGACACCCAGACCTTGCGGAACGTAGTGGGTCTTATGGATCTTGGTGAACCTTCAAGGGTTTATAACTCGAACGTCACGGTCATCAATCCCACGTTTCCCAATGCCAACCAGGCCAACGATCTGTTTTCAAATGTTACGGCATTTGGAAACCGAAGCAACGATGCCATCGACGGGCAACTGACTCCCCTGGGTTTAGTGGCCGGAATAGACTATGAGAAGATCAATGGCGCACGACGCCTCGCCTCGACGGAATTCACTTTCCATCCGCAACTCGGTTACTTAACCCTCACGCGGAAGTTGCAGAACGACGAAGCCATTGCCGTGGCATACGAATACACATACAATGGTCGTCCTTACCAGGTCGGTGAATTGTCGAACACTTACAGCAGTCTCAAAGATGACGAAGTGGTCTACCTGAAACTCCTTCGTCCGCGCAAGGTCGCCATCCGCGATGCGAGTCGAAAGATCATTCCAACGTGGGATCTGATGATGAAGAACGTCTACAATCTCAACGTGAATCAATTGTCGCGGGATGGATTTCAATTGCGCATCATTTACCGCGATGATCGCACGGGCATCGACAATCCTCAATTGCAGGAAGGTGCTTCTGTTCGCACCCGACAGCTGATCGAGATTATGGGCCTCGACCGATTGAATCCCGTGAACGATCCACAGCGCGATGGTAACTTCGACTTTGTAGAGGGCGTAACTATCAACTCAACGACCGGTCTGATCATCTTCCCTTATCTGAAGCCGTTCAGCGATGCCCTGCGAGACGCCTTCGAAAATGAGAGCAACGAAAACTTCCTCATTCAGAAATATTCATACGATACGCTGTACAATACGACGAAAGCAGACGCCGAACTGTTTGCCACGAAGAATAAGTTTTACATCAAGGGGTTGTACAATGCCGGATCATCAAAAGAAATTATCATACCCGGATTTGGCGTATCACAAGGTTCTGTAAAGGTATACGCTGGTGGCATTCCGCTTAGCGAAGGAACGGACTTCGTGGTGGATTACACATTTGGCAAGGTCACGATCATGAACGACCAGATCCTCAGCTCGGGCAAAGATATCCAGGTGCAGTACGAAACTTCTGATCCGTTTGCCTTTCAAACCCGAAGTCTCGTGGGGTCGCGTTTCGATTATCATCTAAGCGAAGATGTGAACTTTGGCGGTACGGCATTATACTACAATGAACGTCCCCTGATCAGTCGTAACCAGATCGGAACGGAGCCGGCGCGTAACCTGCAATATGGATTGGACTTCAACATCAACAAGAAGAGTCGTCTGCTTACGAAGATCGTCGATGCGATTCCTTTGCTGGAAACCAAGGAATTGTCGTCGTTCAATTTCACAGGCGAATTCGCCCAACTCCTGCCGGGTACTTCAAACAAGATCGACGGCGAGGGGACCGCTTACATCGACGACTTTGAAAATACGGCGACTCCCTACTCATTGATGAGTCCCTTCGGATGGAAGCTTTCGTCCACACCGCGTTCAGACGACAACCGGTTCGATCCTAGTGGCCATACGCAAGACGATGTCCGTGCGGGATACAATCGGGCGAAGGTGTCGTGGTATATCGTCGACAACCAGTTGTACCGTAACGTTGGAAATTATAAACCCGACAATCTTACAGACGACGATTTGAAGATGCACTACTCGCGTGCTGTGGATCCGCAGGAAATATTTCCCCAGCGCCAAATCACGCAGGGTGTGTTCTACGAACAGATTTTTGATGTCGCTTACTATCCTACCGAGCGCGGACCTTACAATTACAACCCCAGCCTTGACAACAACGGGTTCCTCACCAGTCCTACTAACAATTGGGGTGCCATTACCAATGCCATCCGGACCGAGGTGGATTTTGACAAAGCAAACATTGAATACGTGGAATTCTGGTTACTGGATCCCTTCATCACCACGCAATACGGCCGCATCGATGATGGTATTAATACACCCAAGTCGAACACAACGGGGGGGCAAGTCATTTTACAGCTGGGAAGTATTTCGGAAGATGTGATTCACGACGGCAGGCATGCGTTCGAAAACGGCCTGCCTCCTGACGGTAATCTTGACGCTGGCGCCACGCGCAACAATTGGGGATACGTTACGTCACAACAATATCTTACCCCCGCATTCGAGAACTCGACGGCAGCCCGCCCGAACCAGGACGTTGGTTTTGATGGTTTGCCCACTGATAAAGAAGTCCCCTTTTATCAGCCCTTTCTCAACCAACTAACGGGTAACGCACGCTCGCGGGCAGAAGCCGATCCGTCGGCCGACAATTTCCGCTACTTCCTGGGAAGTGATCTCGACGCAAATGACGCCAAAATCCTGGAACGTTATAAAGAAATCAATGGGCAAGACAGTAACTCACCCATCGTTTCCGGAAACAGTGATATCTCGCCATCAGGAAGTCAGAATCCCGACAATGAAGATTTAAACGCCGACAACACGCTTAGCGAAGAAGAGGCTTACTATCAATACAACATTGATCTGAAACCCAATCAACTGGACATCGGCAAAAAGTATATTGTTGATAAGATTACCAGGAAGGGTAAGGATTCACCGGAGGAGGTCACGTGGTACCTGTTTAGAATTCCGGTGCGTCAGGCCGACTCACAATTTGGAGAAATTGACGGATATAAATCCATCAAATATGCCCGCATGATCCTTACAGGATTTGGCGAACCGGTCGTGTTGCGCTTTGCCAACTTCCGTATGGTGGGCAGCCGTTGGAGAAGGTATACCGACAACCTTCGTGAGAGCGCGCTTATTCCCGATCCTGAACCAGGCGCCGACAACTTTACGGTTAATGTGGTAAACCTCGAAGAGAATGCGGCTGGCAGTGGAGAGAAGTCGCCCTACGTGATCCCTCCCGGTGTTGTTCGTGACCGCGACAATACTTCTTCAGTACCGCGACAACTCAATGAACAGTCGGTACAGGTTTGCATCGACGATCTTCAGGATGGAGACGCTCGCGCCATTTACAAGAATGCCGCGGCCGATCTCTTCAACTACGGTCGCCTCAAAATGTATTATCACGCCAACAGTGAGGCTAACGACGATGAGCTTACTGCCTTCCTGCGCCTGGGTAGCGACTTCGATCAGAACTACTATGAGATCGAGATACCGTTGAAGATCACGAAGCCGGCAACTACCACTGATCCGGACGTGATCTGGCCCGAAGAAAATACGATCGATCTGGCATTGAACGAACTCTATGCACTGAAGGCACAGCGGGACAGGGAAGGATTTCCGCTCACCGAAATGTATCCGCGGGAAGGTCCAAAGATTGTCGACCGTCACAGGCTGCGGATATTTGGTCGACCAGATTTGAGCAGTGTTCAGGTGATGATGATTGGAGTACGCAATCCCAAGACAGACGACAAGCGGCCCATCTCGGCTTGTATCTGGGCGAATGAACTGCGGGTAACTGATTTCGATCGAACGGCCGGGTGGGCGGTCAATTCCACGCTCAGTGCAAAACTCGCGGACTTTGCCACGGTGAACGGCGCCTTCAGGCATACCACGTTTGGCTTTGGTGGAGTGAGTTCCAAAATTAATGAACGCACACGCGACGAAACGACCACCTACGACATCTCGGCAAACGTGAACGTCGACAAGCTTATCCCCGGCAATACTGGAATCAAGATTCCGATGTTTCTGGGATACCAGAACACTACCATCAATCCGAAATATGATCCGGCGAACCCCGACCTGCGTATCGATGCCGCATTGCGCTCATTCAATACCGACGAGGAGCGAAACAATTACCTCAGCATTATTCGAGACCAGGAGACGCGAAAGAGCCTCAACTTTATCAATGTGCGAAAGGTCAAAACCAGGCCCGATGCCGTCAGCCATTTGTGGGATATCGAGAACTTCGCCGTCAGTTATTCCTACAGCGAAGCGAAGCGATCAAACTTCACCCTGGCAGAGGCGCTCCAGCGACAGTATCGTGGATCACTCGCTTATACATTCACGCCAAAGGCGACCGGCATCGAACCGTTCAAAAACTCATCAGCACTAAGCTCTCCCTGGCTCAAAGCAATAAAGGATTTCAATTTCAGCTTCCTGCCGAGTAGCCTGGGCGTTAGATTTGATCTGGACCGTTCGTTCGGCAAGAACGTTTATCGCAACGACGGCTTCGAATCGGCGCCGAACTATCTTAAGTATTTTACTTTTAACCGGCAGTACAACCTACGCTGGAACCTGTCGAAGAGCTTGTCGTTTGAGTATACCGCCCTGGCCAATTCCATTATTGATGAACCGGAAGGAGAGGGCGACTCAGTGCGCACCGAGATCATCAAGAACCTGAAAAATTTTGGTCGGATGAAGAATTTTGATCAGCGGTTCACCGTGAACTATACTATACCACTCGACAAATTCCCTGTAACGGACTGGCTCGGCGCAGACTATCGCTGGCAGGCCTCCTACAACTGGCGCGCGGGTCCGCTTAACCGTCCGGATGACGAGCATGTCATTGGTGACCTCCCGGATGAGCTCGATTTCAAAAACACCATTCAGAACGCCCGCGATCAGAACTTGTCGGGCCGCGCCGACATGGTAAAGCTTTACAACAAGGTGAAGTTCCTGAAAGACCTCAATTCGCCGCCGCGCACAGCCGCGGCCAGGCCGGGCACCAACCCGAAGGTGCCTGCGCGGCCAGATCCAAAGGCCGACACGGTGAAGAAAGCAGGTATGCCGCCGCTTGTGAAAGGATTACTCCGCATTCTCATGTCGGTGCGGTCCATTAACGGCACCTATTCACTTACTGAAGGCACCACACTCCCGGGCTACACGGCGACGCCTAAGTTTTTTGGCATGGACGACGGGTGGAATTCGCCGGGATGGGATTTCATTTTGGGTAGTCAGGACCCGGCTATGCGTGAGCGTGCCGCCAGGAATGGGTACATCACCGATAAACCGACGCTGACCGCGCCCTTTACACAACGCCGCGATCAGGCCATAAATCTTCGCGCGAACATAGAGCCATCGCCCGACTTCAAGATTCAGATCGACATGAAGAAGGAAACGGCTAATATCTACCAGGAAATTTTCCGCTTTGATCGAAGTCAGGCAAATGCAGATCCGGAATCGGGCTTTGCGTCGCTCAGTCCAAGTCGTGGAGGCAGCTACCGGATCTCCTATCTTACCGTAAAAACGGTCTTCGACAAGACAAACGACGACGTCTCATCGAAGGTGTTCAGCCAGTTTGAACAAAACCTGGACATTATTCAGGAACGTTTCCGGGCTATTACGGGGATTTCAGAATTTGATACGGCGTCGCAGGATATACTCATACCGGCCTTCATTGCCGCTTATTCAGGTAAGGATGCACGTACCATGAGCTTGTCGCCGTTCCCCAAAACGCCGCTCCCTAACTGGCGTGTAGACTATACCGGGTTAAACAAGATACCCGCCATCAAAAACATCTTCCAGTCCGTAACGCTTTCGCACGCGTATCAGTCGACTTATGGCGTAACAAATTATACCAATGCGCTGGAGTTCGATAACAAGGAAGTGCTGGAGATTAACAGACCAGTAGAAGATTACAACACCAAGTATTTCGGTGAGGTCTCGCAAGACAACAAGTTGATGCCCGTATACGTCATCAGCCAGGTGCTCATATCGGAGGCATTCGCTCCGCTTATCGGCGTGAACGTCCGGACCAAGAATCGAATAACCGCCAACTTCCAATACAAAACCAAGCGCGACCTGGCCTTGAACATTTCCAACGCCCAGATTACCGAGCTAAACAGCAAGGATGTGTCGCTTGAACTCGGCTTTACAAAAAACAACATGAAGCTGCCGTTCAAAGCGCAAGGTCGACTCATCGTGCTGAAAAATGACCTCACGTTCAGGCTGAACGCAAGTGTGGCAGACACGAAAACGATCCAGCGGAAGATCAACGAACTCAACACAGTCACCAATGGCAGCATTAATTTCCAGCTTCGTCCCAATATCAGTTATGTCGTTAATCAAAAGCTCAACGTGCAGATGTACTACGAGCGAACCATCAACGAACCGCTGGTGTCCAATTCCTATCGACGCGCTACCACACGGTTTGGTGTACAGGTGAGATTCAGCCTGGCACAGTAGGCGTAGACATAGGCTGGCGTAGGCTGGCACAAGTCTCCCGCTAAGGAACTACATAGATCGCTCGTTCATCCAGGAAGACTTGCGCCAGCCTGTGAGATACTAGGTACTTTTTAGTATTTTGCGGCACTTAAAATTTCCTATCCAGATGAACATTCCCGACTCGCTCCAATACACCAAAGACCACGAGTGGATCAAGATCGATGGTACCACGGCGACCATTGGTATTACAGAATTTGCCCAGGGTGAACTGGGTGACATCGTGTACGTAGACATCTCGTCCGTGGGAAAGAACGTGGCTGCCGGAGACGTGTTCGGCACCGTGGAAGCCGTGAAGACCGTTTCAGACCTTTACATGCCGATTGCCGGCAAAGTATTGGAAGTCAACGCTTTGCTGGATGGTAGTCCGGAAAAGGTCAATGAGGATCCCTATGGCGATGGCTGGATGATAAAAGCCGAAATCACGGGGAATCTCGAGGGTCTTTTGACCGCAGCACAGTATAAAGAACTAATCGGCAAGTAAGCCTTGTTGTAGGTTCATGAATGCCTGGATCACCTGTTGGTCGCGGGCCGTATTGATGACTATAACTGAACCCGCATGATAGAATTGCCTGTCATATCACCTGAAGAAACCCGCAAGCGGAAACCGAATTGGCTGCGCGTAAAACTGCCGGTCGGACCTGACTATGCGCGCGTACGCCGACTCGTCGACGACTACAAACTCCACACCATTTGCGAAAGCGGCAATTGCCCTAATATGGGCGAGTGCTGGGGCGCGGGAACGGCTACGTTCATGATACTGGGCAACGTTTGCACGCGCAGCTGCACCTTCTGCGCAGTGGCTACCGGAAGACCGACCGAGTACGACATAGAAGAACCCAAGCGCGTCGCCGAAGCCATCAAACTCATGGAGGTCAAACACGCGGTGATTACTTCCGTAAACCGCGATGAACTCAAAGATCGCGGCGCGGAGATCTGGTATCAAACAGTTGTGCAGACCAAGGCGGTTAGTCCCGACACAACTATCGAAACGTTAATACCGGATACCAAGGGAAATTGGGACGCTCTTTCACGGATGATTGAGGGTGGTCAGGAGGTGGTTTCTCACAATATGGAAACTGTTGAGCGCCTGTATCGCATGGTGCGTCCACAGGCCAGATACGCCCGGAGCCTGGAACAGCTCAGGAGAATCCGGGAAGCCGGTATGCGGACCAAGTCAGGCATCATGCTGGGCATAGGTGAAACCAAGGGCGAGGTATTTAAGGCAATGGATGATCTCGCAGCCCACGGGCTGATGATCCTCACGTTGGGACAATACCTTCAGCCGACTAAGCTTCACCTGGAAGTTGCCGAGTTCATTCATCCCGAGACATTTGAGATGTACAGGGAAGAAGGCCTGAAACGCGGGCTTAAATATGTAGAGTCCGGCCCGCTCGTGAGATCTTCTTACCATGCCGAGCGGCACGTGAATGTTAGTTTTTAGCTTTCAGTCTTTAGTCGTGAGCGGGTACCTGGTCTGAATAGTCGGTAACCTGGCGCTCGTAGCTAAATTTCTATTCGACGGCTAAAATACTTAGGACAACTCAGGATAAAGGACTCGCGCCTAATTACTATTTTTGTTTCGTGCAGCGTAAGTTTTTCCCGCGCGATAAGAACTACATCCTGGAACAAGTGCAGCTATCCCAACGTGATGTGCTGCTTCAATACCTCGTCGATTTTGTGCGGGTGGAGTACCTGATGCGCTGCAATCCACTGGGTCTCGCCGACGACACTTCTGTGCGCATCCAAGACTCGTTCGTAGACGATTTTTCCAAACTTCACGAATTCTATCTGACCCTTTCAGGAGTCTTCAGATACAAGTACTACGGCGATAACCAGCTGCAATTCGGATTCGACGGTCGAGACGAGTTTGAGCGCTACCGTGAAGAATGGACAATCACCTTCAAAGGCTGGTCACGTTCCTTTTGCCGGCAGGATAATTTTTTAAAAGCTATACTCGAGTTAACTGTTTTGTATCCCGATGACTATACGCCTCAGATGGCTGGACTAAGGTTGAGTTATTTCATCACCAAGACCTTCGAAGTCAAGATTGACGGCGCGAAAGGTATCGTAGATGTTAAGGCGGCAATCGCTAAGTAGACGTGGCCTGTTGAACCAGTCCACCAGCTTGCCATTGTTGTTGCTCTCATCCTGTTTCTCGTAATAAGGTTCAGGATACGCGGTCCCTTACTCCTCGCGTCCCATCAGTTTCAGTAGCGCAATGCGTGCTGAAAGGTAATCGTAGACCGCTTCCAGGTAGTTGGTTTCAGCGGTAGCCAAAGCAAGTTCGGCATCGGTCAATTCAAGTCGGGAGGAAACGCCTTTTTTATACCGGTATTCGACAATCGAATAACTGAGCCTCGCCGTCTCGCTCACCGTGGCAGTCGTCTGTAGCCGAACCAGCGATTCGCGATTATCAGCTACCACCTGGTGAGCCTTGGCCCGAAGCTGTTCGAATGCATCTGCCGACCTGAGCTCCCACTGATTTTTCTCGATAGAAGCCTGCCTTACCTTCGCCTGATTGCTCATGCCGGTGAACAACGGTACGGCCACCTGCAGTCCAACAAAAGACGAACTGGGAAAGTACGCGTTGTTATAGTCGAATTTTTGCGTCTGGCTATTGATCTGATAAGCGCCAACTGCAGAAATAGTAGGCAGTCTGCCCCCGGCGGCAATTTTCTCTTGACGGCCGGCGATCTGTTGCTGCAAGGCGATAACCTGGTATCCCGGGTTACGCGTCCGCGCTTCTCCGTAGACGTCTTCTTCCGATAGGGTTTCGGAGGCACCCTGCAGGTAAAGCGAATCAGACAATTGAATATCCGTTAACGAATCGATTGCCAGGAGGGCTTTGAGTTGAAGTTTGCTCGTTTGCTCTGCAAACTGAAGTTTCAGCAGCGCAGGTTCCAGGTTTTTCACGGAGGTAAATGCGCGTAACGTATCTACGCGAAGACCTTTGCCCTGGGCGAATAGTGAGCGTGCATCCTGCAAGGCCAGCTGATTTCGTTCAATACTTTCCTGTTGAATTTTAATGCGTTCGTGCAATACAAGCGCCTGCAGGTAAGTCTGCTTCACCAGCGCGACCGTTTCAAGTTGTCGTTCGCGGAACAGCAAACTGCTTTCCTGTTCTTTGAGCCTTGCCCGTTGTATCGTCGGGTAAGCTTGTGGATTCAATAGCGGTTGCGTTGCGGTCACCACGGCCGCAAGTTGGTCTTCGCCACCAAATCTTCCATAGGGTACCTTGCCCTCTGTTGCGCCCTCTCCGAAACCAAAGAAGGGTTGCAGTTCAAAATAGTGATTGACTACGCCCACTGCCGTAACAGTAGGAAGCAAAAGGCTTTTGGCAATTGTTCGTTGCTGTGCTGCGCGGGATATCTCCAACGCGGTCGCCTTCAACTCCGGATTCCCGGCTTTGGCCAACGCTACAGCATCGTCGAGCGACAGCTTTTGCTGAGCCGCTGCCGAAAATGTTACCCATGCGGAGAGCCCGAAAGCCAAAGCGATGTATCGATGCGTTCTATATTTCATTTCTTGTGATAATTAGTTGTTTTGAATAAAGGGTTCGAGGCGTCAGGCGAGTGCCACTTTATCGGAGCCGGGGAGTTGTTCAGGTGGTCCGGACAGAGGGGCTGATTCCGTTCTTTTTACGTGAGCACGCGAGAAGTAGGAATACACCGAAGGGATTACATACAGGGTGAGTAAGCCCGCAAAGATCAGACCGCCAACCACAGCAATTCCGAGTGAAGTTCTGCTACCGGAGGCCGTTCCCAGCGAAAGTGCGATCGGCAAGGTGCCAAAGATCATTGCCAGTGTAGTCATCAAAATCGGTCGGAAGCGTGAGGCAGCCGCTGACAATACGGCTTCTTTCACCGATAGTCCCTCCTCCTTGCGTTGATTGGCAAATTCAACGATCAGGATACCGTTCTTGGTGATCAATCCGATGAGCATAATTATACCGATCTCACTGAATACGTTGATCGACTGACCTGTTATCCATAGGCTGAGCAAGGCGCCTGTCAAGGCCATAGGCACCGTGAGGAGTATTATAAAGGGATCGATCAGACTTTCGAATTGTGCGGCAAGCACGAGGTAGATCAATACAATGGCAAAGATGAAGGCGAAGATCAGACTCGAACTGCTTTCGGCATAATCCCGGCTTTGGCCAGCAAGCGTGGTGTTGAAGCCTGCAGGCAAGTGAGGTTTTGCAATCTTATCCATCTCTGCAATCGCTTCGCCAAGACTAACGCCTGGCGCAGGCGTTGCCGAAATGGTGGCACTGTACGACTGATTGTAGCGGTAAATTGCGGGAGGGCTTACCGATTCGCTCAATGTCACAAGGTTATCAAGCGAGATCATGTCACCACTGCCGCTCTTCACAAACAACGAGCGCAAGTCGTCTGGTGCCGACCGTTCCTTCCTGTCGAGTTGTCCGATCACTTCATATTGCCGGTCATTATAGATGAAATATCCATAGCGGCGACCGCTTAAGGCAAGTTGCAAAGTCCTGCCAATTTCCTGCGTGGATATGCCTGCCTGCGCGGCCTTCTGCCGATCGATGCTTATGCCAATTTCCGGACGGTTGATCTTAAAGTCAGGATCCTGAAAGCTGAGCTTGCTGCTTTTGTAAACGTCAGACATCAGCTTAGGCATCAGGTCAATCAGGCTGGATAGATCCGGTGCCTGTATCACATACTGCAAGGGTTGTGAACTGGAAAACCCGCCGATCGTCGGAATCTGAATCGGAATAGTAATAACATTGCGAAAGCGTCCCGATGCAGCGACCAGTTTTTCATACACCTGTTGCTGCGTCATTCCACTCTTGCGGTCCTTGGGGTCTTCGAGAAAGATCCATTGAAATCCTCCGTTCACCGGCTGAACAAGGGTGCCTATTGACGCAGCAATACCGGCATACGTTCTGTTCTTATTAAGATCCGGAATGGAATCAGATACGTACTTGTTGATCTCCTTCATAGTCTCCTCCATGCTCTCGTACGAAGTCCCTTCGGGCGCAATAACGGCCAGGCCGATCATAGAGCGGTCTTCCAGGGGCGCCAACTCCGAGGGCAGCTTGGGAAGCAGGTACCACGCAATGGCAAACGAAAAGAGCAGCACCACGAATCCTAACCAGCGGAGTCGGAAGAAATAACCAAGGGATCGTTCATAGGCGTGGTTAAGTGCCTCGAACCAAGGCTCTGTCTTTCGATATAGCCAACCGTGTGATGCGTCGGCTTTAAGCAAGTAGGCGCTCATCATAGGCGACAACGTAAGGGCTACAAACGCAGAGATGAGTACCGAGCCGGCGACAACGATCGCGAATTCTTTAAATAGCTGACCCGTGATGCCGCCCAGAAACAAAATGGGCAGAAAGACCGCCGCCAGCGTAATGGTGGTGGAGATCACGGCGAAATAAATCTCGTCCGAGCCTTTGCGTGCGGCCTCAAGGGGTGACATACCCTTTTCGATTTTTCCATAAATATTCTCCAGCACGACGATAGCATCGTCGACGACGAGTCCGATCGCAAGAACGAGACCCAGCAGGGTGAGTACGTTGATTGAGAAATTTCCCAGATACATAATGAAGAATGCGGCGACTATCGAGACGGGGATAGCAACCAGCGGTATCACGGTGCTCCGCCAGTCGCGGAGAAATATGAAGATGATAAGGGCCACAAGTCCGAACGCGAGCAACAAGGTCTCCTCCACCTCTGACAAGGAATTTCGAACCGGAACGGTGAAATCCTTACCGAGGGAAATGATGTAATCTTTCGGAGCGGTGTCGACAATTTCCTTGAATCGATCCTTAAACTCGTCGACAATCGCCAGGGAATTAGCACCACGTTGAGGCTGTACGCCGGTGCCTACTCCGTAGCGTGCTGAATTGCCTTCACCGACGATCATGGCCGTGCGTTCATTTTGCGACGACATGATGGCTGTACCGATATCGCGGAACCGGACAATTGCTCCAGCCTGCTCGCGAATGATCATATTGTTGAAGTCCTCCTCTGAAACCAGGCGTCCCTGTGTCCGCAAGGTCACCTCCGTGTTTTCGCCTTCAATGCGGCCGCTGGGGAGGTCAACGTTCTCACGCTGGAGGGCAAGCTGCACATCGGAGGGCGTGAGTCCGTAAGAGGCTAGTTTAATAGGATCCATGCGTAAACGCATGGCTCGCTTGCGACCCGCATACGAATCGACCAACCGAACACCAGGTATAGATTGCAACCGCTCCTTGATGTTAATATTGACGAAGTCGGTCACATCTTCCAGACTCTTGGTATCGCTTTGCACCGTGAGAAACACCAGAAAATCCGGGGGACCGAGCTTTTCGACTATGGTGGGTTCAATATCGGCCGGAAGCTGCTGGCGAGACTTCGAGACTTTGTCACGCACATCATTGGCGGCAGCCTCCAGGTCGGCATTCAGGTTGAATTCTACGGTAATGATACTTACCTGCTCACGGGATACCGACGACAAGGCACGGATACCGTTCGCCTCGGCAATCGCTTCTTCCAACGGCTTGGTTACCTGCGAAGCGATGATATCGGCGCTCGCGCCGGGATAAACGGTGGTTACCGCTACGATAGGTGAATCAGTAACCGGGTATTCGCGCGTTCCCAGGAACGTATATCCGACGATGCCGAACAGTACGAGTAACACGGACATCACGCCCGCGAGTACGGGGCGGGATATGCTTACTTGTGAAATGGCACTCATTAAAACTAGTAGTTAGTAGTTAGTATTTGGTATTTAGAAAGAGTATAGAGTAACGGCCCGTCCTGTTCCCACCTTTGCGCCAGTATTTTCAGGCTAATGATAACTCGGGGGTTAACGGCTACGGACTGGACGCAGCTCTAGTTCTTAAGCGTGACGAATTGAATCGCGGCACCGGGCACGAGGCGGAGCAGATTGCTGGTGATGACGGTATCACCTTTGTGTAGGCCCTGCGTGATTTCCACGGATCCGGCACTGCGCTGTCCTATTTCCACAGGAGTAGCCTCTACAACCCCGCTTCTGGATACATAAACCGTGTAACCTTTCGACGACGGTATCAATGCTTGAGACGATACGGACAAGGCCTCACCTGATGTGCTCAATCCCAGGTTCAGGCGCGCACTTTGACCGGGTAGCAGATGTCCATCCGGATTGCTTGCCAACGCATGCATCAGCAGTGTGCGGGTATTCTCAGTGAGACTTGCCGCACGGGCCGCAACGGTTGCGCTATACTGCTTTTTGTCAGACGCGATGGTGAAGCTGTGAGTACTTCCGGGAACGATGATGTTCGCATATTTTTCAGGTACCGAAAACTCCACTTTAATCACGCTATTGTCTTCGATGTCAGTCAAGACATTGTTCACCGACACCACTGAGCCGGGATACACTTTGATGATGCCGACCTGACCATTGAAGGGCGCAACGATTCTTGTCTTGCTTATGGTGACCTGGATTTCCACGATCTGTGCCTCCAGCACTTTCAGGTTAGTGATGGCTTCATCGTAGTCCTGTTGCGCAATGGCCTCATGGGCCAGGAGGTCTTTCAGGCGTTGTTCGTTCAGCAGGGCCAGCTTTTCCTGTTGACGGAGACGCTGCAGTTGCGCCTGCAAATCAGCGTCGTCGAGCTGAAACAGCAGTGTACCCGCCCGAACTTTACTACCTTCTTTTACGTGTACCTTAATAATTCGGCGCGTGAGTTCGCTTACAATGTCCACCTGCTGGTTGGCGATCAGCGTTCCGGTAACCTCCAGTTCTTCGCGAACGGTACCGGGCTGCACGACCACTCCATCAACGGGTGTACCGACTACAGCCGTTTCCAGCTTGGGTTTTGCGTTGGCGTCATTGAGACTGTCGGCCTTGGATATGCAGGCGGCGACGAGTATGGTAATTGAAATGAAGAAGAGAAATGGCTCGGCGTATTTGTGCCGGAATAGATTGAATGAATGTTCCATGGTAACGAGAGTTATTTATTGATTTATTTAAATGTATCTATACATTTAGATATGCCAGTAACAACCGCTAACCCCCATCCCGTAGTTCCCGATTCTTAGATTTATTTAAATATTTCGATAGATGTGGTCAAAAAAATAGCGGGCTGCTATTTTTTCAGTGTCTCGAGAAAGCCTATGTACTCGTCAATGACCTTGTTATTGAGGCGGTATTTGACGTTACGCCCCTCTTTTTCGGAAAGAATGATTTCCGTGTCTACCAGCAGCTTCAGGTGGTGGGCGATAGACGGCTGCGCCAGATTAATCGTGTCATTAATATCCACGCAATAAAGGCACCCTTGTTTCTGCCGCTTGATCTCTTTCAAAATCTGCAATCGATTGGGATCAGCCAAAGCCTTTGAGATCTTCTCGGCATTCTTCTGATTCATTAGAGTCACCGTTTCCATGACAAAATAACCATTTATTTACTTAAATAATTCAATAATTGAGATTTCTGTGTTTAGACAAGTTTTTGGCGTATTGAGATGGGCCCGTCTGAAGGGTTACGCAGGAGGCGTTTCGGCGACAAGTTACTTTTTGCTGGCGTTAAAGAGCTTTTCCTTCTCTTCCTTTGTCAGACTGTCGTAGCCGCCATCGGAGATCTTATCCAGGATAGTATCAATCTCATCTTGCGAAATCGCCGGCGAGCGCGGATTATTCTTGCGCGTTTCGGATGTCTTTCGATACGACACTTTCACATGGCGGGTGGCGGAGAAAAGACGACGGAACCAATCGAGGATACGCGTTACCCAGGCTCCCCAATTGATGCCCGCCTTCAGCTGTTTGATATAAACGAATCCTATGAGCGCTCCCCCCAAATGGGCTACATTTCCTCCCTCGTTCGAGCCCACGGATCCAAGAAACGATATGAGAATATAGAAAGCGACGATATACTTGATGCGGATAGGTCCGAGGAACAGCAGAAAGAACGTGTAGTCAGGGAGTAGCGTAGCGGCTGCAACAGCCACCGCGTATACCGCAGCCGATGCGCCAATCATTCCACCACCCGGAACCCGTTCCTGGTAAAACGGTATCAGATTATAAACCAGCAGATAGGCGATGGCTCCGGCAAAGGCCCCGAGGAAATAGACTGCAATGAGTTTGTCGCTTCCCAGATACTCCACGAACAGCTTTCCAAACCAGTAGAAGAAAAGCATGTTGAAGAAAATGTGAAATATACCGCTGAGATCGTGCGAGAATGCATAAGTGATGATGGTCCAGGGCTTTTGAATAAAATCACCAATCAATGCAGGGATGGCAATTTGCCGGTGAATAACAGCAAACACCTCGGGTGCCTTGGCCACATTGAGCACCACCATGAGCACCGCCATAATAAGAAACACGGCCACGTTGATGATGATCAACTGGACATGTCCATTGTTGTGCCGCTGAAAAGCATTCTTAAACTCCTCTAACATACACTAATTCTTTCCCTGACTTCGCCAAGCCGTGATAATAATGAATGCAAAGATGACACCGCCGAGATGCGCAAAATGTGCCACGTTCCCGCTAGTGTCGAGCATGAAGTTCATGCCCCCTAGTACAAGCACCAAATATTTTGCCTTGATGGGAATGGGCGGTATCAGCAATTGAATCTCCATGTTAGGAAAAATCATACCAAATCCCATGAGCAATCCATAGATGGCGCCCGATGCACCCACCATGATGTTAAATTCTCCGACGCCAAAGTAGGTTGCGATCAGGATATTAAACACCCCCGCGCCAATACCCGTTAACAGGTAAAACATGGTAAACCGGCCCTGTCCCCAGTAATTTTCCAGAATCGGACCCATGAACGCCAGGGTGAGCATGTTGAAAAAAATGTGCGTGAATCCTCCGTGCACAAACATGTAGGTAAACAGCTGGTACGGCCTGAAGCACTCCGTCCTTGAATTGTAAAGTGACAAGAACCCTGACACAACGTCTTTGTCGAGACCTACGCCTCCGAAGCAGTAGCCGAAGTCGGCTTTGCTCGCGAACATTCCTGCCACGAAAACGAGTACGTTTATAATGATGAGTGTTCGTACAACCGGGGTCAATCTTAGCATAAAAGATAGTGCTTGGTAATTAGTCGTTTAGTCATTAGTATGAGTATAGGAGCGATGGAGCCTTAAGTGCGGGGCGACTACTCACGACCCAAGACTCAATACTTGCTAAAATAGCTTTCTATTTTATTCAATTCAAAAATAAAGAACGTCGGCCGGCCATCGGGCGCATAGTTGGGAGTTCGGCAAACGAACAGATTATCGACGAGTGTTCGCATTTCGTCCCGTATGAGAGGTTGTCCTGCCTTGAGGGCGGCGCGCTTGGCGAGCGACCTTACCAGGTTTTCGCTCAGGGGAACTGAAAGTTGCGACTGGTTCACCTTGAATTGTTCGATCAGTCCTTCGAATAAGTCCTTTTCACGGTTTGCCGGAATATTCGCTGGCACGCCCGTTACGAGAAAAGTATTCTTGCCGAATATCTCGACGCGAAAGCCCAGTGCTTCAATTTCCTGCTGCATCTCCAGCACCAGTGCAAAATCGGCCGCTGGAAACGTGATGGTTTGCGGAAAAAGGCTTTGCTGGCTCTGGGCCGTTCGGTGGCGCATTTGTCCCAGAAATTTCTCAAAGAGGATTCGTTCGTGTGCAGCCTGCTGGTCGACGATCATCATGCCCGACCTGACCTGCTTCACGATGTAGCGGTTATGCAGCTGAAAACAGAATTGATCATCGCTACCTTCCGGGCGATTCATGGCGCTCTCGAAGCGAAGTGTCTGCGGAGCCGGAACAGGTTCCGTTTCAGCAGGTGGCTCAGGCGGGCGGCGAATCGGCTCGCCTTCGAAGATCTTCTGCCAGTGCTCAAGGTTTGAACGATTAAGTCCCGAACTGAATCGCTCTTCGAAATAAACTTCCTTCGACTGTGCCGATGCGTTGCTCAGCTTGCTGATGATGTTGACATCAGCGTTGAAGTCGATCGCCGGAGTAAGATTATGGGAACCAATCGCTTGCCGTGCGGCGGATAACACAACGGCATAGATCGCGCGCTCGTCATCAAATTTGATCTCCGTCTTTGTAGGATGAACATTCACATCGATATGTTTAGGATCAATGTCGATGAACAATACATAGAACGGAAATGTATTCTCTGGTAATAGGCCTTCGAATGCGGTCATCACCGCGTGATTGAGATAATTGCTCCGGATGAATCGTTTGTTGACAAAAAGGAATTGCTCACCACGCTTCTTGCGCGCAAAGTGCGGCTTACCGAGAAACCCTGAGATGCGCACTTGCGCGGTTTCCTCCTGGCAAGGTGCAAGTTGCTCCTGATATTGCTTGCCGAAGATGCCGACGATCCGCTGACTGAGTTTGCCAGGTGCTAGGTCGAGCTCGATCGCGTCCGTTTCAATCAATTGAAATCCGATCTCGGGATTCGCCAAGGCCAGTCGTTGAAACTCATCGACAATGTGCTGGTATTCGCTTGCGTTCGACTTCAGAAAATTTCGGCGCGCCGGAATATTGTAAAACAAGTTCTTGACAGCGATGCTGGTTCCCTTGTCGCAAACAACGGGCTCCTGTCTCTTCACATCAGACCCCTCGACGACCAGCAAGGTTCCCAGTTCGTCCGTAGCCATCCGCGTCTTCATTTCCATTTGCGACACCGCTGAAATGGCGGCAAGCGCTTCTCCCCGAAATCCCATCGTGCGAAGGGTAAACAAGTCTTCGGCCTTGCGGATCTTGGACGTCGCGTGACGCTCCAGGCTCATGCGTGCGTCGGTGTCCGACATGCCTTTACCGTTGTCAATTACTTGCAACAACGTTTTTCCAGCGTCCTTGATGACAAGCTTTATCGATGTGGCACCCGCATCCAACGCATTTTCGATCAGTTCCTTTACGGCGGATGCAGGACGTTGCACAACCTCCCCAGCAGCGATCTGGTTGGCTATCGAATCAGGAAGCAGCTGGATGATGTCGGGCATGCAACTATAGACGTAATCTTAATGGGCAAAGGTGCAGATTACCCACCGAAGTGCAAGGAAATTTAGATAAAATGCTGCATCTGGCACCTGACGCTGTGTTGACCAGTGGCTCCCGCAACTCTCTGATGGCACAGGCAATCTTTCACCGTTTGACACGTTGTTGCTGAACTATTTTCCATAGTATGTCGTAATCTCGTGTTAAGACTCTTGTAAGTGTGTTTTAAACTCGGTACAATCTCCTAACTTTGTAGATTAACCGTTCCTAACGGCATTTTTTTATCATGCTACGAGTATTTTCATTTTTTGCTCTTTTGGTGATCGCGCCGGGCACTGCCCTGGCACAAGTCGATAAGGCCCATTGGGTTGACAGCCTCATGAGCACGCTGAGTGTCGACGAAAAAATCGGACAGCTGTTTATGCGCGTCGTTCCCCCAAAGGCCACTACTGATCAGGTAGACGCTATCCGTGACGATGTAAAAAGTCTGGACCTGGGCGGCGTCGTTTTCCAACAGGAAAATCCGCATCACCAGGTAAGCGTGACCAACGTACTGCGAAACGCGGCAAAAGTGCCGTTGTTCGTGGGGCAGGATGGACAATGGGGAGTGAGTCAGTCCGTCGACAGTACAATTCAATTTCCACGTCCCCTGATACTCGGCGCGTTGGCAAACGACTCACTCGTGTATCTGATGGGTCGTGAAACGGCCAGGCACATGAAGCTTCTGGGGGTCAATCTCAACTTCGCTTCTCTCGCTGATGTGAGCAGCAATCCAAAGGATCCACTCATCAGTTATCGTTCATTTGGTGGCAACAAAGTGAATGTAGCCAACAAGATCACGTCCTTTGTTCGCGGGATGCAGGATGCCGGAGTGCTGGCCTGCGCCAAGCAATTTGCTATCACCAGTCTCACTATTACGGACTTTAGTAACGAGATACCCCGCGTGCGTGCGTCGGTCGATACCGCCAACGCCTATACGTTTAAAAAGCTCTTTGAAAACAACGTGGCAGGCGTGATGCCGGCATCGTCAAACGTGCCGCTCTATTACGACAAGGTAAAACGTAAAAACGAATACGACCCTGCTACCATGGCCCAGCTTTTTACGGGACAGTGGCTGAAGGGACAGCAGGGATTCAAGGGACTTTCATTTGTCGACCTTCAATACGTAAAGATTGCTGCCGATAAAACCCGGGAAGGCGATGAAGCTGTGTTTGCCTTTCAGGCCGGTAACGACGTCTTAATTGGTGATGCAGATATCGCCGCTTCTATTCGCAAGATCAAGCGTCTCCTTAAGGCCGATCAAAGCTATGAAGCCCAGCTGGAAACCTCTGTGCGCAAAATCCTGCAGGCTAAATACGATGCAGGATTGTCGCACAAACGATTGCTCAACCCCGACAACATCGTCGCACGCCTGAATTCACCCGCCGGCCAGGTTATCACGGAACAGCTATACGAACAGGCCGTCACGGTTATGAAAAATGGCCGCAAGATTCTTCCCGTTACCCAACTCGACAATAAGCGGATAGCCTATGTATCGAGCGAAGCCAGCGAGCCAAACAAAGCCTTTTATAAGGACCTCTCGAAATATGCGCATGCTTCCTATTATACGCTCGACGAAAAAACTGATCTCCTCAAACTGGCCGATGCGCTCGCTGGTCATCATATCGTGATCCTGGGCGTGTTCCCACAAACTACCGCGGCGGTGTTGAGCAGAATGGAACGGACGGTGAATTTACTGAAGCCAAATGTCGACGTAGTTTTCTGTGACTTCGGCAACGAGCTGTTTATGCGTGAGGTCTACAAGTACCACACTTCCCTTACGGCATATTGCAATGCGCCGCCGGCGATGGTGGCAGCGTCGGAAGTGCTGTTTGGTGCTATCCCAGCGAAGGGAAGGTTACCGTTCACCGCCACACGCGAGCTACAGGCCGGTGCAGGCGTGGATACAAAAGCCGTTCGAAGGTTGCGATACGCCACTGCCGAAAGTGCCCGCATGGACAGTCGTACCATGTCGCGCATTGATTCAATTGCCCGTGAGGCAATAGCGACAGGCGCCACTCCCGGCATGCAAGTTATCGTGGCGCGTGGCGGTACAGTTGTGTACGAAAAGAATTTCGGTACCCTTAATCACAACAAAAATAATCCCGTCACGTCGGAGACGATTTACGACTTGGCTTCGCTCACGAAAGTGTCAGCAACCTTGCAGTCCGTCATGTTCTTGCAGGAGCGCGGCGTAATCGACATCAACCGGAAGGTATCGTTTTACTTGCCTGAGTTGAAAAAGTCGAATAAGAAAGACATCACTATCATCGAAATGCTGACACATCAGGCCGGGTTGGCACCTTTCATACCCATGTGGCCGGAGACGATGAAGGATACGACGTTCCTGCCGCACTATTACAGTCGTACCCGCAGCGCGGCCTATCCGTTGCAGGTGGCTTCCAATCTCTACGGCTCTATGGCGCTGCGCGATTCGGTTTGGTCATGGGTGGTAAACTCTAAACTGATCGAAAAAGCGGCGCGAACGCCATATGCCTATCGATACAGTGACCTTGGATTCCTGATCCTTCAACGACTCGCTGAGAAGTTACTCAATCAACCGCTCGACGAGTTTGTTGGCCAGAATTTTTATGAACCACTTGGTGCCTATACGGCAGGATTTATGCCGCTAGACCGCTTTCCAAAGCAGCAGATAGCACCGACAGAATATGACAGAATCTATCGGCGAACGCTCGTTGCCGGTACCGTGCATGACGAACGTGGCGCACTAATGGGTGGTGTTGCTGGTCACGCTGGATTGTTTGGAACCGCGACTGACCTGACCAAGCTTGGACAGATGCTGCTCCAGGAGGGTTACTACGGCGGGTACCGTTACTACAAGCCAGAGACGGTTCGTCTTTTCACGAACAAGCAGTTTGATAAGAGCCGACGCGGACTCGGATGGGACAAGCCCGTTCAAAGCGACTGGAACAGTCCGACATCGCTGAAGGCCTCACCACGCACGTTTGGCCACACAGGATTTACAGGTACCTGTCTATGGGTAGACCCGGAATTTGACCTTGTTTACGTGTTTTTGTCCAACCGTGTATATCCGGACCGCAGTGGCAAACTAATCACCTATAATATACGTTCTCGCATACAAGACGTAATCTATGACGCAATCTTTACGTACTGCGACGATTATCCGGCCGCGCCTGCGGCGCTTCAAAACCCGATGGTTAGCAGCCGGCGATAATCAAAATAATTTGCGGGCGTTTGCGTCCTGGATATTAGTCAAGGACTTAGACACCAGAATCTACTTATGAACATTGGAATCGTGTGCTACCCGACTTTCGGCGGTAGCGGCGTTGTAGCAACAGAACTTGGAAAAGCATTAGCTCAAGAAGGTCATAAAGTTCACTTCATCACGTACTCGCAGCCTACACGGCTCGATTTCCTGAACGAAAATTTGTTTTATCACGAGGTCGAATTTCATTCGTATCCGCTGTTCGAGTATCCGCCCTACGAGCTTGCCCTGGCTAGCAAAATGGTGAGCGTAGTCAAAAATGAGAAACTGGACCTGCTCCACGTGCACTATGCCATTCCTCATGCCTCTGCGGCCTACATGGCGAAGCAGATTCTGAAGACGCAAGGAGTTACTATTCCCGTAGTCACCACGTTGCATGGCACAGATATCACGCTGGTTGGTAAGGATGCCTCTTATGAGCCGGTGGTGACCTTTAGCATCAACCAATCCGACGGCGTGACGGCCGTGTCGGAAGACTTGCGTCGCGAAACGTTTCAGTCTTTCGCCATCACCAATGAGATCGAGGTGATCCCTAACTTCATCGACCTCGAAAAATTCAAGAAGCAAAAGAAGGATCATTTCAAGAAGGCCATCTGTCCAAACGGTGAGGCGTTGATCGTGCATATTTCAAATTTCCGCAAGGTGAAACGCGTGGGCGATGTGATCAAGATATTTGCCAACATCCACCGGGAGATACCCGCGAAGCTGTTGATGATTGGCGATGGTCCTGAGCGCACCAAGACGGAGACAATGTGCCGTGAAATGGGAATATTTAACGATGTCCGATTCCTGGGCAAGTTGGAAGCCGTCGAGGAAGTGCTTTCGGTGGCGGATTTGTTTGTAATGCCTTCGGAGAAGGAGAGTTTCGGGCTGGCTGCACTTGAGGCCATGGCCTGCGAGGTGCCAGTCATATCCTCCAATACAGGGGGAATACCCGAGTTGAACATTCAAGGCGTGACTGGCTTCATGAGCCCGGTGGGCGATATTGAAGACATGACACAAAAAGCGTTGTTTGTGCTCGATAAAACCAACCTTCCGACGTTTAGGGAAAACGCATTAAAGCGTGCCAAGGAATTCGATATCACGCGCATTTTGCCTATTTACGAGCAATACTATCAGAAAGTGATGGAGAGGTCGGCCGTGAAGGCATTGTAAAATTGGTTGATTTTTGACAAAGTCAGAGGAGCGCTTTAATTTCGCAGGAGAGTGGCGAAGTATGGAATCAGATTTACGGATCATGGAAACTGACGTACGACCCAAGAATAGTGGAAGTAAGCAGCTCTTCAACAGTCCTGTGCTCGAGAAACTCTCTCGCACACACATATCCGTGCCGCTCATCATCTTTTTCACCTTCTCGGTCGCTTTGTTGTACTGGAGCGTTACACACACGTCTTTGTCGACGTGGCAAACGGTCGGGATGTTCACGACTGGCGTGCTGACCTTTACCTGGGTGGAATACAACATGCATCGCTATGTCTTCCATATGTCAACCTATACGAAGGCACGCGCGAAATGGCAATATTTGATACACGGTGTTCATCACGAGTTTCCGAAAGACAAAGATCGGCTGGCGATGCCGCCCTTGCTGAGCGTCACGATCGCAACGATACTCCTACTGGTATTTAGAGTTATCCTGGGAGACCTGGTGTTTTCGTTCCTTCCGGGCTTCATTGTAGGTTATGCCGGATATTTGTCGGTCCACTATATGGTGCATGCCTTCCAGCCACCAAAGAATGTCTTCAAGTGGCTGTGGATCAACCACGGTATTCATCACTACAAGAATGGGGATGTGGTTTTCGGTGTTTCGTCGCCGCTATGGGACTACATTTATGGAACGATGGAGAAGAAATTGAGAATTAAGAATTGACAAATTGTAAGCCTCCAGCCGTTGGGCGATGTCCGCGAGAACGCGTGCCTCAGTCTGTACTCACCTCTACCACCACATTGTTTTCGAGGACCATACTTTCTTCGCCAAGATTGAAGTCCAGCCGCTTTAAACTAAATGTTCCCTTATAACGGGGATGACCATTATCCATGGTGATCATAAAAGTGATCGGCACAGACCGGGTGATACCCTTGATCGTAAGCTCAAAGTCACCCATGAATTTGTTGCGGTCCACCTTTTTGAAACGCGTCGATTTGAGGTTGATCAGCGGATACGTTTCCACATCGAAGTAGTCCTTGCGTTTTAAATGCTTGTCGCGAATACCAATACCCGTGTTTATCGTCGACGGATTCACCCGGGCCTCAATATAACTTTCAGACAAATGCGAAGGATCGAAATGGATGATCGCACGCACGGAATCCACCGTACCCGTTACTCTAAATCCGGCATTGTAGATACTAAAGTTTACCCGGCATTTAGCTTCCTCGTGGTGGAAACTCCAAACCAGCAGGATCAGCGATATTAATTTCATAACGTCTTGAGAAACGAGATCAATGCTTTTTTATCGCGTTCGTTGAGATCAAGGCCAAACGGATGGCCTTTTACGGCCATCGTGCTGACATTCGGTTGTTTAAAACCTCCGGGCACATAATCGTCGTGAAGACGTTTCGGGTCGAGAACTTCTTCCAATGATGCTAGGTTGCCATTGTGAAAGAATGCGCTTTGCATCCAAACATTGCGCAATGACGGAATCTTATAATAACCCGTGCCTCTCCGCGAATACAGTGTCGACACAGAATCGGTTTCCACCGATGCATTGAAGATGTCGTACTTCTTAAAGTGATCTTTAGGTGGTTCAAACCCGTTGACCGGTGTCAGCTTGTTGTTTGTGTATAGAGGGGGAGTATGACAGGTCACGCATCCGGCCGCCTTAAATACCTGTTGCCCCCGAGTGATCATTGCTTTACTGAATCTGTTCGGATTCTTTGGAGCCTTAAGCGCATATAAGTATTTGGTGAGTGCGTATAGCTGTGCGTCGGAATATTTTCTTGCGGCATATCCAAAAGGATGATTCCATTCAGCCAGCAAGGGAAGTGTCATTTTGTTTTTGCCACCGGGCATAAATCCATCGTAGGATGTGAACATATCCATGCCCTGGTTGAATGCAGCGTACCGCATGAGATCACCAGGTCCGTCGTGTTTCATTAAACCGGTGCGATCAAAGTACTTTATATCCTTAATGCCGATCAATGAAGGCACTGGAATGGGATACAGATACGCAACACCCTGGCGATCGATGACGCCAGCGGGCACGGATAGCAGGTAGTCTGTAAATTCCTTCGCGTTGGCTGGACGAATTTGGTCTTTCGATTTTACCCATGGAGCACTATTCAATTGCGCGATGCCATCGAGGAGAATTGGAAATGGTATCCTGCCTGCGTGAATGGCTGCGGCAAAACCGACATTGTTATATACATTTCCTTGTGCACCCGGTGCCACCTCGCCTGATTCGAGAACCCTTGTATGACACGACGCGCATGACATCGAACCAACCATGAGTTTACCATCGGCACCCAGTACATAGCGATTGAAGAGATAGGCGCCATCTTTTGGTATTTTGCCAGACGATCCCTTTGCTTCCGCTCTTAGCACCTTATCGTTGAATGAATTGTACGCTGCGGGCCAATTAAAGACAAGTTCGCCAGCCTTGATCCAATCTTGTTCTGTGTGGAGATCAGCAGGATTAAAAGTGATCTCAGGCTTCAACTGTCGTAATGAGTCTATGTATCCCGGTCGCTCAAACTCACGATAGTATACCGGATATGTTTTGTAAATAACGTGTTCGGGCAGTGAGTCATAGAACGACGCTGGCGCATAAGTAACCTGAACATTTGTATCAGGTGGGTGCAGGTGGAATTTTTCAATTGCAGCGAGATCCCACGTGCGTGGAATATGCTCGAGCAAACCCTTGAATGATGGCAGGATCACGATCACCGTCGCAACCGCCACAGCCATTAGCAGTTTTTTCACAGTCTTTTTGTTTTGTCTCCTAATTTGTTTCGGGCACAAATATTTGACAGAATAGCGCAGGAGCCTATGGTACTAAAGGATCAATTCATAGAAGTCCATTCGCCAGCGTGCTGTGCGAAACATTTGCTTTGCTGATGCGTAAGAACTGGCTATGAGAACCAGTAATGAGACCGCAGCGCGGGCCTATGTAAGCTTGCTCGAAAAGACCGGTGAACCAGAAGCACAATCGAGGCAGTATCCCGCCGAACAGGATCGGGAAATTCTCTTCACGCACCTGCGCTTTGCTGAGAGGTTGTTTCCTAAGAATGGTATCGGGTTATGCCCGGCAACGCATACGGGCACACAATTTTTCAGCCTTAGCTGCGAGCGGATATTAGGACACCCGCACCGGCACCTTTCCCAATGGAGACTGGCGGATTTCTTTGCGCATATGCATCCCGACGATCTGCCGGCTATTCAACAATGTGTTCAGTTTATGGGGGCTTACAGCACAAGCGATCCCGAGGAACATCGTTTTACCATCCACGTCCGTCTTCGAAGCAACGCTGGTGAATACAATCATATTAAGTTCGAACACATCGCAATCAGGATCCCGAATGCGAGCTACATCCACCTGGTGTTATTCAGTGACATCTCCCGGGAAGAAAAGTTTCACCACATCAAACTCGATGTATTCAAAGCGATGAACGGCAACTTTATCCGGATATACACTTATAATCCCCAACAAAAGGACAGAGACATCACACCCCGCCAGCACGACATCGCAAGGTTGGTTACCAAAGGTTTTACGAACCGGGAGATCGCCGACCAATTGGGTGTGAGTGTCTACACCGTCAAGAATCACAAGCAAATGCTATTTAAAAAAGTAAATGTCAGGAGCAGTGTGGAGCTTGCGAATTACGTTAAGGAAGCTGCCGTCGTTTGATCTTGCCCGATTCGCTTTTTGCTGCCTCCCAGCGCGACGTACATCATGTACCCCAAAACACCGACACGCAGTACCGACACCAGATCGCGTAACCACAGGTCGGATACGATAAGTTTATCAAGCAATTCGGCATCGTAACCCTGGTCGAGCTTTGCCTGGATCGGCAATTGGATGGCTACGGTTGACACGAAAGCAACGAACAAGAAGAGGAGGCATACCCACACCGTCCACCTTGGTACTTGTACCGGGCGCTTGAAGAATAATATCACGTTGAGGACAAAACTGACCGGCAATGAGGGTATGGCCAGTACAGGAACGATCAACGGACCCAACCCTATTCGGTAGGCATTCCAGGCATCGGAAGGGCCAATAACTTTCCATAGCGGATAATTGACGAGTGATTCCAGGAAACTGGCTCCGGTACTATAGAGGATGACGATAACGAAAAGAACAAAAAACCACAAATCGGATTTTGAATTAGCTGCGTTCATGTTGAATGTATGATTGTTTACGTGACAAAATTGGAAGATCAACACCGCTCGTTCAATGGTACTTTAGAATCAGATTTCACGGAATGGGCGTGAATCTTGGCGCGAGTCAATGGCTTATGCACGCTTTGGGAGTATGGAAAATGAAAAATCCCCCGTATATCATATATGGAGGATTTTGCCTGGCCGATTGCCAGGTCCGTCAGGCTGGCCTCTTAAATTTTGATATTCCTGGGGCAAGTATAACTTAAACAGCCACCAGCAGGGTTCAGCACCAACACTACAATGGAATTACCGGTCGTGATCACGTTCACCCGAGGACTCGTCTGGCCAACCCTTCCCTTTTTTGTCACATTAGAATCTTGCATAATGGGGTTCTAAAAAATAGCGGATCTCCGCGATTAAAAAATTACAGTTAGTAAAAATAGCCACACCCAATCGTGCAATCCTTAAGTTTTGGCGCTATATATTACACGAGCTCTTAATATTCGGTAAAATATTATTTCGTTGCCGCAACAGAATGATGAAATTCATGGTTCTAGAGGAAGTTGATTAAGGAGGAAGATTATGCTGGGGTATCGCTTTTCTAATTTCACGCCGCCACCGGGTAAGGCAGGCAGCGATTTTGAGAAACTGCTGAAAGTTTTCATGCAATTGGTGCTCATAACCGGCGGAAACGTTGCCGAGGCGTTGCAATGGCTGACGGAGGTAGACCGCCAATACGGGCTCACCAACGACAAATACGGCATGGGCGATTTTATCGAAGATCTTAAAAAACAAGGCTACATAACCGACGAGAGCCCCAAGGGCGAAATCAAGCTCAAGGCCAAAAGCGAGCAGCGCCTACGTCAGTCCGCGTTGGAGGAAATCTTCGGCAAGCTCAAGAAGTCCAGGTCGGGTGAACATAACACACCACACAGCGGCCGCGGGGATGAGCAAACCACGGATCGGCGTGACTACGAATTTGGTGACACGCTCGAGCAGATTTCTATCACTGACTCGCTGCGCAATGCGCAGATCAATCACGGCGTGGAAAACTTCTTCATGACCGAAGGCGACCTCGAAGTTGTAGAGAGTGAGTTCAAGGCACAAACCTCCACCGTGCTTATGATCGATATCTCACATTCGATGATCCTGTATGGCGAAGATCGCATCACGCCCGCAAAAAAGGTAGCCATGGCGTTGGCGGAGCTCATCACTAAGAAATATCCCAAGGATACGCTCGACGTGCTCGTATTTGGCGACGATGCCTGGCAGATTGAGATCAAGGATCTCCCCTACTTGCAGGTTGGCCCGTATCATACTAACACGGTTGCCGGTCTCGAGCTGGCCATGGACATCCTGCGTCGGCGCAAGAATACCAATAAGCAGATTTTCATGATCACCGATGGCAAGCCGACGTGCATCAAGCAGGGCATTAAGTATTATAAGAATGCGTTCGGACTGGATCCTAAGATCCTGGCCAAGACGTTGAATCTCGCCGGACAGCTACGCAAGTTACAGGTGCCGGTAACAACGTTCATGATCGCGACAGATCCTTATCTGAAGGCGTTTGTGCGCGACTTCACTAAGGCTAACAACGGCAACGCCTATTACAGCAGCCTCGAAGGATTGGGCAACCTGGTATTTGAAGATTTCAAAAGGAACCGGAGGAAGAATCTTTGACATTCATCCTCGAACTAAATCAAACACGACGAAATGGATCACAGCAACATAAAGACGCTCGGCGAACTGAAACGGGCAGGGTATAAGTCAAGAACGGTTAAGGACGAATTACGCGAAAATCTCATACGGAGATTAAAAGCAAAAGAAAATGTATTCGAAGGTATATGGGGATATGAAGAAACCGTTATTCCCGATCTTGAGCGCGCGATTCTCGCACAACACGATGTGAACCTGCTGGGACTTCGCGGTCAGGCCAAGACCAGACTCGCGCGCCTAATGGTGAACTTGCTTGACGAATACATCCCTATCGTGGAAGGTTCTGAGTTGAACGACGATCCGTTTGCCCCCATTTCACGACACGCACGCGATGTAATAGGTGAGCGCGGTGATCTCACGCCTATCACCTGGGTCCATCGCAGCGAGCGGTACGCTGAAAAGCTGGCTACGCCCGACGTATCCATTGCCGACCTCATCGGCGATGTCGATCCAATCAAAGCGGCGACGTTAAAGTTGCCATATTCGGATGAGCGTGTGCTTCACTTCGGATTAATTCCGCGATCGAATCGATGTATATTCGTGATTAATGAATTGCCGGATTTGCAAGCACGCATCCAGGTGGCCTTGTTCAACATTCTGCAGGAAGGCGATATTCAGATCCGGGGCTTCAAGATTCGAATGCCGCTCGACATTCAATTTGTGTTCACGGCTAATCCGGAAGACTATACCAATCGCGGCAGCATCGTGACCCCTTTGAAGGACCGCATCGATAGCCAGATCATCACACACTATCCCAAGACACTCGACATCGGCAAGCGCATCACACAGCAGGAGGCGCGACTCAAGGACGAGCAACGCACACGTGTATCCGTGAATGAAATTGCCAAAGACCTCATCGAACAAATCGCATTTGAAGCACGGGGCAGCGAATATGTGGATGCCAAGAGCGGCGTGTCTGCGCGTCTGACCATCTCAGCGTACGAGAACCTCGTTGCCGCCGCTGAACGACGCAGCATCATCAATGGCGAAATGTCAACACGAATTCGCATCTCGGACTTTGTTGGAGTAATCCCGGCAATTACCGGAAAGGTCGAGTTGGTGTATGAAGGCGAACAGGAAGGGCCCGGAATCGTGGCTTCCAATCTTGTGGTAAAGGCACTTCGCACCCAGTTCGTAAACTACTTTCCCGATCCCGATAAATTCAGAAAACAAAAAGATAAGAGTCCATATAAAAAGGTGGCTGACTGGTTCGGTGATGGCAATACGGTAGATCTGATGAACGACATGACGCAGCCGGAATACGAGGGTGCGTTGAAACGCGTGCCGGGGTTAAGCGATATCGTAAACGAGTTCCATAAAGACAAAGATGCAGCGACGAAGCTATTCTTCATGGAGTTTGCCTTACATGGACTGGCCGGATACAGCCTCATCAGCAAACATTCACTAACGGCCGGATTGCAGTTTAAAGATTTGTTGAGTGGGATGTTCACCATGCCCAAGCCAGGGCAGGAGGATGATGATGAGGAGGATGAAGATAATTTCCGGAAGAGGAAGTTTTGAGGGGAGAGTTAGAAGCGAAGGTAGCAGAGTAAGCAAAGTACTTTTACCGCGGAGACGCCAGGGCGCAAAGTTTGCGCTCTCTGCCTCCTTCGCGGCCTTTCTGCTGAATTTTCCTATCTTGAACACGCACTACCAATCTCTTACACATGACTCGAGCGTCGGACATGGGAACGTGGGGAGGAATAAAAAAACAGGATGCTATCGTCTTTGACGCCGACGTCCTGAACGACCTCAAGCAACTGGTATCACAAGGCGAGGGCCAGCAATTAGAATTTAAACGCAAGGCGTCATCCGGTGAAAAGATTGTTCGCGAGATGATCGCCTTTGCCAATACCACAGGCGGAACGCTGCTGGTAGGCATAGGTGATGACAAAACCATTCCTGGCCTGAAGTACCCCGAAGACGAATCCATTGTCATACAACAGGCGCTCGCACACGTGCAACCTGCCATGACCGTACACGAGTCGCTAATTTCAATTGGCAACAATCGAAGTGTTTTGCAATACGTGATTGAGGTGTCCGAACAACGACCGCACTTTATCGTCGATAAAAATGGCGTTCGTGAATGTTTCATTCGCTCAGGTGACAAGAGCATACAGGCGAGTCGTGAAATGCGGGAGATCATCAAGCGTCGCCAGCGGCAACGAGGCGTTCGCTTTCACTATGGAGAACATGAACATTTTCTCATGCAATATCTGGCTGCAAATAAATCCATTACCCTGAGTGAGTTCATGGACGCTTCCGGATTGAAAAAATTTCATGCCTCAAACAAACTCATCTTGCTCGTGCTCGCAAATGTGCTGCGCATCATTCCAAACGAGCGAGGCGATCACTATGCATTAGCGTTTACAAAATTTTAACAGGAAATCTTTTCAAAAAGTATTTCCATTCATTACATTTCGTAAACCAAGTTCTTTGTGCAGATGTCCAAGACCAAAAAGGAAAAAAAGATCTTCGTACTTGACACTTCAGTAATTATCTACGAACACAACTCAATCCTCAACTTCGACGAACATGATGTAGGTATCCCGATAACGGTTCTTGAAGAACTGGACAATTTCAAGAAGGGTAACGATACAAAGAATTTTGAAGCGCGCGAGTTCATCCGTCTTATCGACAAGCTTGCGAAGGGCCAGATGCTTCACAACTGGAATCCCCTGAATGGCAAAACAAAGGGGTCATTCAAAGTGCTCATGGATACCAAGAGCGCGGTGGACGCGAACAAGGTCTTCAACGAAGAAAAGGCGGACCATCGAATTTTAAATGCAGCCCTGCAGCTTCAAAAGGAGCAAAGAACCCGCAAAGTAATTCTCGTATCCAAAGACGTAAACCTCCGGCTGAAAGCGAAGGCACTGGGGTTGCTCTCAGAAGATTACACCACAGGCAAGGTTCAAAACATATCATCCCTCTACACGGGTAAGACAGTTATCGAAGACGTCGATGCCAACATGATCAACCTTTTGTATGAAAAAGGTTATTGTCCGCCGGGGGAGTTGTTCGGAAAGATCGACATTGTTAAGAATCACTATTATATTCTCAGGAGCGGCAAGAAGTCTGCGTTGGCGTTTTACAATCCGATCAACCAGATGCTTGAACACGTAGAGAAACGTTCCGTATATGGTGTTAAGCCCCGAAACGCCGAGCAGGCATTCGCGATACATGCCGCACTGAGACCTGAAATTAAACTGGTATCCATACAAGGGGTTGCGGGAACAGGTAAAACATTGCTGGCCCTCGCTGCCGCGTTGGAACAGAAGAAGGAATTCAAGCAGATATACCTCGCGCGACCCATTGTACCCTTGAGCAACAAGGACATTGGCTACCTTCCCGGAGATATCAAGTCGAAGGTGAATCCGTACATGGAACCCCTTTGGGACAACCTGAAGTTTATCCAGAACCAATACAGCGAATCGGATAAAGAGTATTCACGTATTACCGAAATGGTTAGTCAGGAGAAGCTCATGATCACGCCGCTGGCATATATCCGTGGCCGGAGCTTATCCAATATCTGCTTCATTGTGGATGAAGCGCAGAATCTCACACCACATGAAGTCAAGACCATCATCACGCGCGCCGGAGAGAACACGAAGATCATCTTCACCGGCGACATCTATCAAATCGATACGCCTTACCTGGATTCTCAGAGCAATGGTCTATCTACGCTGATCGACCGGCTGCAGAATCACGATCTCTATGCACACATTACTCTGGAGAAGGGTGAACGTAGCGAGTTGGCCAATCTGGCGAACGAGCTCCTCTAGTGATTAACTATCCTCTTTCGATCGGTGCTGTGTCATTTTCGGACAGATGCGGAATCAATCTATTCAATAGCTGAGGTGGATGCGTTTAAATCCACTTTCATTTGATGGATTTCGAACCTGTCATGAAACCTTGTTTTATGGTATCATTTTAGCAGGTAGCGAGCCGCCAGACCTCTTCACTATGATACAGAATTTCATTACCGTGGCCCTTCGCAGCTTCATGCGCAACAAGGTCATTTCCCTCATTCATGTTCTCGGGTTATCCATCGGCATCAGTGCGTCAGTCGTCATATTTCTGATCGTGCGTTTCGAGAACCGGTTCGACAAATTCCAAAACAACGGCGACCGTATTTACCGCGTGGTCATGGACCTCAATATGAACGGCATCAAAGGTCACAGTGCAGCGGTTCCCGCACCGTTGGCAACGGCATTGGCTGAAGTAACCGGTATCGACGATGTTGTACCCGTGATGACGTTTCAGGGCGATGCTAAGGTGAGTGTAAGTCTGCCAGGTACTACACCGGAAAGATTGTTCAAGGAACAAGAAGGTGCCGTGTTTACGGAGGGCGATTATTTCGACATGATGCCTTTCGAGTGGATCGTCGGATCGGCTCATCGATCATTGCAACAGCCCTTCTCCGTTGTGTTGACGGAACGTCGCGCGCAGTTGTACTTTCCCGGAAAATCGATGCAGGATATAGTCGGCCAGCAGCTGAACTACAATGGAGAAGTGACTGCCACGGTGACGGGTGTTGTACGCGACCTGCATGAAATCACTGACTTTACGGCCACCGATTTCCTCTCGTATAGCACGATTGCTAAAACCGTGCTGAAGGAAAATTTCATGATGGAGACCTGGAATGATTGGATGGCCTATTCTTCTCTCTATGTGAAACTGTCGACGAACAACGACAGGGCTGGTGTAAGCGCACAAATCAATAGCATCACCAGGCGTTTTCGCACGGTCGACGATCAGAACGACCTTCTCTATGCGCTTCAGCCACTGTCCGACATACACTTCAACATGAACTATGGCGGGTTCAGGTTGCGTGTTGCTTCGAAATCAACTTTATTGGGTTTAACACTCCTTGCTGCATTCCTCCTCACCCTGGCGTGCATCAACTTTACGAATCTGGCCAGCGCACAAACGTCGTTGCGCGCTCGCGAGATTGGCGTCAGAAAGAGTATTGGCAGCACCCGCAAGCAATTGATGCTGCAATTCCTTAGTGAAACATTTTGCATCACTTTCCTGGCCGCAGTTGTTTCCATGGCGCTCGCGCCCATATTGTTGGACCTGTTCAGTGATTTTATTCCGCAAGGCGTCGTATTTGAGCCCTGGAAACAGCCAGAACTGCTGGCGTTCCTGTTCGTGTTGACCCTGTCAGTGACACTCTTGGCTGGCGTTTATCCATCGCTGGTGCTGTCCGGTTTGCGCCCCGTAGCCATCCTGAAAGGCAACATGCTGCCCCTCGGCTCAGGGGCTGCTTCACTTCGCAAAATATTGACCATAACCCAGTTCATGATCGCCCAGGTTTTTATTTTCAGTGCCTTTATGGTTTCGAAGCAAATACGCTATTCCCTCTTAGAAGATCTGGGCTATAAGCAGGAGGCCATCGTTTACTTCGACGTGCCCCGTATGGCTAAGGACAACCGGGAACCGCTGTTGAATGACATTCGCAAACTCCCGGCGTTTCCCAGGCAACTACCGGCTTTCTTGCACCGGCCGTTGAGGGCGCGGCATTCGGAAACATCGTTTACAAAAGGGACGGTGAAGAGATCAGGGAAAATGTGCAGGTGCGTTGGGGCGAACCCCAGTACATCGATGTGTATGGAATTGATCTCGTAGCAGGCAGAAATGTCAGGGATGGGAAGGATGTACATGAAATGTTGATCAACGAGAACTATGCAAAAGCCATAGGTTTCAACGATCCGAATGCTGCGATCAATGCGGAACTGTTGAATCGTGACACTCCTTATACTATCGTAGGCGTTATGCGTGACTTTCATGCTTCATCAATGCGATCTGCCATTGGCCCGTTAGTCTTTTACAACAGCGACAATAACTACTTCTTTCATATTTCATTGTCGCCCGACCAACGAGGATGGGCATCGGCTTTGAACCAATTGCGCAGTGCCTATGCAAAATTTTATCCTGAGCAGGACTTTAAGTACACTTTCTTCGATGAATCCATCGCAAAATTTTACAAAGAGGAGCAGAACACCGCACGATTGCTGAATTGGGCGATGGGAATCTCAATGCTCATCAGCTGCATGGGCCTGCTGGGACTGGTGATGCACACATCAGAGACGCGCACAAAGGAGGTCGGTATCAGAAAGATTCTGGGAGCCTCTGTACGGAATTTGGTTTCACTTCTGTCGGTTGATTTCATCAAACTGGTAGTCGTGGCCTTTGCGCTTGCGGCTCCCCTAAGCTGGTGGACGACCCATAAATGGCTGGAAGGATTTGCTTACAAGACGTCAGTTAGTTGGTGGGTGTTCGCCCTAAGTGGCGCGACGATGGTTCTCATCGCGCTCATGGCGGTAAGTTTTCATACGATCAAAACGGCCAGCAGGAACCCCGTTAAAAGCCTTCGGACGGAGTAGACGCTGTTCTTACCAGCAACGTTGCTTACAGGACGGGAATGGACTCTGATGGCGATTCAGCTGTGCCAGCATGCTTTTCGAAGTATTTTAACTGCAATCTGGAATTAAATGTAACTATATTTACTGCAATTACGAATAATACACTGAAGCACTATGAAAAAAACGAAGCTTGGTGAATTCGAGGAGCTGGTACTCCTGACTGTTGCCTCGCTCCAGCAGGAGGCGTATGGTGTGGAGATCAAACGTGAACTCGAAAACCGATTAAGAGAGCGCCTTAGCGTCGGCTCCATTCAATCGGCCCTTAAACGCATGGAGGAGAAAGGATTTCTCACCTCAGAATTTGGCGAGGCCACGCAAAAGCGAGGTGGAAAGCGGAAGCGCATTTATTCAGCAACGCCCTATGCGCATCGCGTGTTGCACGACCTGAAGGAGATCCGGGCAGGTCTTTGGGAGACCATTCCCCGGCTGGCGCACGAACTCAAAATCATATAGAACCGATTATAAACACATCCAATGAAGGGTTCGGAACGAAACCGTGATCAGTCAGCCCCGGCCACTCCACCAAAGTGGCCCCTGCGACTTTTGAGATTTCTGGTTAAAGACGAGTATGTCGAAGAAATTGAAGGCGATATGGAGGAGCTTTTTCAAGGATGGCTCGTGCAACGGGGATCCTATGCGAAAGCGCGAAGACAATACACCCTGGAGATTCTCCAGCTGGCGCGTCCGGTGCTCATGAAACAAATTTCACGTTGGCGTTCCCTTCATTCCGCACCGATGTTTACCAACTATTTCAAAACTTCTTTCCGCAGTCATACCAGGCACCCGCTTACTACTTTTATCAACGTGTTTGGCTTGTCGGTGGCTATTGGCATTTGCCTGCTCGTGTACACCTTTATGGCGTACGATCAGCGGATTGATCAGTTCCATGAAAACAAAGACCACATTTACCTGGCCACGCTGAATACTTCCCGCGACGGAGTTACTCAACAGTACGGTCTAACGCCCCGGCCACTGGCTGAAGCACTCAGCCAGGACTTGCCCCAGATTAAGCAGGCTTGCCGGATCGACGAAGGTGCCGTGGTGCTTAAGCACGGCGACAAGGTATTTCATGAACGCGTGCGCTACGCAGACGCATCATTTCTAAGGATGTTTACTTTTCCCCTCAAGTGGGGTGTAGCCAAATCGTTAGCAGACCCGAACAGCATCGTATTGAGTGAGGACAAGTCGAAGAAATACTTTGGCGACGACAATCCTGTTGGACAAACGATGACCATGATATTCAACGACAGTACGAAGAAGGAATTTATGGTTACTGGAGTGGCGGCAACTTTTCCCAAGGAGCGCGACCTGGACTTTGGCCTGTTAATTAACTTCGACAACCTGCGAATAGCCGATGCGACTTTCGATCCGCACAACTGGAGCAAGTTCCTTCGTGCCACCTGGGTGCAGATCGACCATGAAAGCGATCTGAAGGTTGTGAACGAGCAATTGCAGAAATATCAGAAGTTGCAACAGTCCGCACTTCCGGAATGGGGCGGTTCTTCCTTTGTCCTGGAGCCTCTCTCAACGCTGCATGAACGGTCTTCCGGGATCCGTGATGCCATTGTTCAGGACACCAATGTCGAGGGCCGTATCGGCATGCCTATCATCGCTATATTTATGATCGTACTCGCCTGCTTCAACTATATCAACATCGCCATCGTATCGGCTGCCAAGCGGCTTAAAGAAATCGGCGTGCGAAAAGTCATAGGCGCGAATCGCATGCGCGTGATCACGCAATTCCTGACAGAGAATATCTTCGTAACGTTGTTCGCCCTGCTGATCGGAATAGCGCTGTGCTACTTCATATTCCTACCCTGGTTCGTGCAATTCTCCGGTTGGCCACTCGAACTCAACCTCCTGAACAACGGTATATGGATATTCCTGCTCTCGCTCCTGGCATTTACCGGAATTGTGTCGGGCATCTACCCGGCGTTTTATATATCTCAGTTCGAAGCCGTAAAAATTTTCAAGGGATCCCTGCAGTTTGGACGAAAGAACCCGCTGACAAAGATCTTCCTTGGAGCACAAATTGTGCTGGCCTGCATGACTATAACGGCCGGGGTAGTGCTCACACAAAACAACCGCTTTCAGTACGACCGAAGTTGGGGTTATAATCAAGAAGATGCACTTTACGTGAACGTTCCGCACCGGCAGGCTTACGACCGGATGCATGCGGCTATGATCACTCATCCCGACGTCGTTGGCGTGGCTGGCTCTGCTGATCATGTCGGCAGTACCGCTTCAGCCGTCATGATACGCACGATAACCAATCAGCAATATGAGGCGGACCTGTTCGCGGTAGACGGCAATTACCTTCAGGTCATGGGATTGGAATTGCTCGATGGTGTTGCGCTTCGCGATGATTCGGAATCGGATACTGAGGCCGTATTGGTGAATGAATTACTGGTGAAGGAACTCGGTCTAAAGAAGCCATTAGGTGAATACTTCACGATCAACGGCCTTCGCTATCAGGTGATGGGCATTGTGAAAGATTTTCATTCGAGGGACTTCTTCAGCAAGGTTCATCCGGCCATATTCAAAATGGCTCGTAAAGAGGATTACCGCTTTCTCACGATGCGGCTTCGGGCAGGTGCTGGCGACGACGCACTGAAGGCCCTTCAAAAAAACTGGGCTACTGGCTATCCCGATACTCCTTTTCAGGGTGGCTATCAGGCTGACGTGTGGACTAACTATTTTCGAAGTGTTGACCGTTCGCAGGAGTTCACCACCATCGTCGCTGTCGTGGCCGTACTCCTTGCCAGCCTGGGCCTTTACGGTCTCGTAACGTTGAACGTTTCCGGTCGCGTAAAGGAATTCAGCATAAGAAAGACGCTCGGCGCAGGACTGCCCAACATTGCCTCGGTGATCATTCACCAATACCTCGTGCTGGCCATGGTATCGCTCGTACTGGGCATTCCGGCCAGCTACCTGTTCACGAAAGCGTATCTCAATATGCTATTTGCATATCCTATGCCCATGGGCTTCTCCGGTAGCCTCATCGGCGTAGCGATTCTCTTGGTCGTTCTGTTGTTGGTCGTGTCAACGCAGATCAGAAAAGTGCTACGCCTGAATCCCGTCGAGGGCCTGAAGGTCGACCAGACGTAAGGGCAGGTCGACTGAGTTCGGCCGGCGTACCCGTAGAAAATTAAAACAATTTTGCTTACGGCGGCAAGCGATGGGCAGAATCGGTTTGGATCGAACAAAAAAGCGTGCTAAGCTGCAACCTTGGAGGTTTTTTGTAGTCTATAGGTGAAGGCGCAGGCTATCCTGCCGTGAAATCATCCACCGGTCGTAATTCACATCCTACATGTTTCGAAACAATCTCCGACTCGCATTCAGAAATCTCTGGAAAAACAAGGTCACCACAATCATCAACATTGTGGGTCTCACTTCTGGCCTCGCTTCATGCATGCTTATTGTGCTCTTCATTCAGCATGAGACGAGTTTTGACGCGTTCCAGCAAAATGGCGATCGCATGGCGCGGGTAATCATGGAATACAGTTTCGATGGGGGCACCGAATCAACTCAGGGAAACTACACCAGTGCCAAGGTTGCGAACGTGTTATCCAGCACTTTCCCGGAGGTGGAGCGGGCGATGCGCTTGTCGGGCGCAGATATGATCGTGAAAAAGGACGACACACCCGTGACCGAGACTAATTTTATCTTTGTTGATTCAACCTTCTTTGACCTCTTCAATTATGAGCTTGTTCAGGGCGATGCGAAGCATGCGCTGGATGGTCCCCGGAAGCTGGTGCTGACAGAATCGGCTGCGCGCCGCTATTTTGGAAATGAATCGCCCATAGGCAATACGTTGCAGCTGGGGAGTGAGGCAGAACCTTATGAGATAACAGCCGTCATCAGGGATTATCCCAATAATTCGCAGGTATACTTCGACATGCTGGGTTCTTTTTCGTCTTTGGGTCAAAATCAACACAAAGACTACTGGAACGCAAACTATACAACCTATCTCCTGCTTAAAAACGCAGGATCTCTCCCCACACTGCAGCCGAAGCTCGATCCTTTCATGGATAAAGAGATGAAAGGCTCTGGAGCAAAGATTCGTCTTCACCTGGAAGCCTTTAATTGGATCCACCTGCATTCACCGCATGGCGGTGAGGTGCCCAACACCAGCATCACCTATCTGATTGTGCTCGGCGCTGTGGCCGCGCTTATCCTGATGATCGTTTGCTTCACCTACGTGAATCTAAGCACAGCAAGATCGATGGAGCGCGCCAAAGAGGTGGGGATAAGAAAGGTTTCCGGGGCGGCGCGCGCACAACTATTCTGGCAATTTATTGGCGAGTCGTTTGTGCTCGTGACGGTGTCAGTATTGGTAAGTATGCTGGTGGCGGCGTTGCTGCTTCCCTACTTCAGCACGTTGATTGAGAAACCCCTGCAGATCTCCGGACTCCTCCGGCCATTGTTTGTCGTTAATATTGTCGCTGGTACTTTGCTGGTGAGCCTGATTGCCGGAAGTTATCCGGCAATGATTCTCTCCGGCATGCAGCCGGCTCGCGTATTAAAAGGCATATTCAGGAACTCTCCGGGGGCAAAGTGGATACAGCAAGGTTTGGTCGTTTTTCAGTTCGCCATCACGGTGGTCCTTATTGTATCGACTGTTATCATCCAGCGCCAACTACAGTATCTGCAAAACAGAAATCTGGGCTATAGCCGTGATCAGGTGATCCAGCTTCGCATCGATTGGGAGATGCCTTATGACAAGGCCAACCTGCTCAAGCAGCAGCTTCGAACGAATCCGGGCGTGCTGGCGGTGGCGCGGACGGCCAACAGTCCCGTGAACATCATGAGCGGCTACACCATGCGAACACAGTCTTCGCCGGAAGATCAGGCCATTTCCGTAAATGCCAATCCGATCGATGAAGACTATCTTGCCGTATGTGGTTTGCAACTCATCGCTGGCGGTAACCTCAACGAACAGGACATGCGTTCCGCGTCGGACGGTGAATGGGACAATTGGCAATATCATTTTATTTTGAACGAAAGTGCAGCCAAACGGCTGGGCTGGACGCCGGAAGAAGCGATCGGCCAGAAAATGGAAACGCAGCGACCTGGTATCGTGCGCGGTGTTGTGCGGGATTTCAACTTCCAATCTATGCATGATGGCATCAAGCCGCTCGTGATGTTCACGAGTGCCTATGGCGGACGCCTGCTGGTGAAGTTAAGCCATGAGAATACCTCAGAGACAATTGAATTTATCGCCAGAAAATGGAAGGAGTTGTTGCCGAACAGACCCTTCGAATACCATTTTATTGACGACGATTTCAACCGCATGTATCATGCCGAAGCACAGCTTGGAAAGGCCATGAACATATTTGCCTCGATCGCCATCGCCCTGGCAACGCTAGGTTTGTTCGGACTATCAAGCTTTGTCGTACAACAACGCACTAAAGAGATCGGCATCAGGAAAGTGATGGGTGCTTCCGTGTTCCATTTGCTGACAACTGTTTCGCAGCGGTTCGTGACCCTGGTGGTACTATCCGTTGCCCTGGCGTCGCCAGTCGCCTTCCTGGTGATGCGCGAGTGGCTCACGGGCTTTTCGTATCGGATTGGATTGTCGTGGTGGATTTTTGTAGCCACCGGCTTGTTAACGCTGCTCGTCGCGTTGATCACGGTAAGCATTCATGGATGGCGGGCCGCGGTGGTGAACCCGGTGAAGAGCTTAAGATCGGAGTAGAAGGTGGGATACGATAGCGTGAAGCGCCGTCAGGAAGAATCCATTGACACGCTGAGCCTACGTATCGCCTTGTACGCACTTGAGCACCCGACTGGCCAATATCAGAGGAAACCGTAAGGCAACTTGAAGTATGCTTAGTATTGCTCTTTCTCGTTCGGGAAGCTGCTATTCTTAACATCGTGGATATAGTTTGAAACGGCAACGGTCACAATGCCGTTGAGATCGGCGTATTGCCTGAGGAATCTCGGTTTGAATTCCTTGCTGATCCCCAACATATCTTGCATCACCAAAACCTGACCGTCAACAGCGGCGCCGGCGCCTATGCCTATCGTCGGAATATTTACGGACTTTGTAACCTGCCCTGCCAATACAGCAGGAATTTTTTCAAGCACCATTCCAAAGCAGCCACATTCTTCGAGCATTTTTGCATCTTCAACGAGCTTGTTTGCTTCATTCTCGTCGCGGGCGCGAACGGTATAAGTGCCAAACTTATAGATTGATTGAGGCGTGAGACCCAGGTGACCCATCACCGGAATACCAGCACTAAGGATGCGATCGATAGAGCCTTTCACTTCCCTACCACCTTCAAGTTTGACGGCGTGAGCACCACTCTCTTTCATAATCCGAATGGCCGAGCGAAGCGCTTCACCTGAACTGCCCTGATAGGTACCAAATGGCAGGTCTACGATGACCAGACATCGTTTTGCCGCGCGCACCACTGAGGAAGCGTGATAGATCATGTGATCGAGCGTGATCGGTAGTGTCGTTTCATATCCAGCCATGACATTGGAGGCCGAATCGCCCACCAGAATGATGTCGATGCCTGCACCATCGATGATTCGGGCCATGCTGTAATCGTAGGCCGTGAGCATCGCGATCTTTTCGCCACGGCTTTTCATTTCACGTAGCTGGTGCGTTGTGATCCTTCTGATTTCCTGTTTTTTGGCGGTCGACATGCGGTCGTTTTAACTTAAATATAGGTAATACTGGATGACACGTTAACAAAGTTCAACGAGTCCGCACAACAGGCACGAACAGTTAAACAAGGTAAACAGCCGACTCTTGGCCCAGGTTCACTTCTACATGATCTTTTATAGTGGTGGCCAAAGCATAGCCCGTGTACTGCGGGTAAATGGGAAACAGGGTATGGCTTCTGTTAACGAGCACTGCGGTTTCGATTTTCTTGACTTCCACATCCAGGAACGGTTTCATGCCATAGGCAAACGTACGCCCCGTATTCAGAACATCGTCGACGAGAATGATGCACTTTTTTCGCAGCGCCTTTACGTCGCAGTCGACCGTGATGTCACTTTGAAAGGGAGCGAGCTTGTCGAGCGTAACCTTCACCAATGTGATCTCCAGCGGCGAGATAAGCTGCACCTGCTTGACGAGCAACGTTGCCAATACGTAGCCTTGGCCTTCGATGCCGGCGATAACGATATTTTTTTCCTTGAAGTTGTGCTCGTAGATTTCAAACGCCATGCGGCGGATCTTCTGTTGAACCTGGCGTTCGTCGAGGATCAGTGACTTTTCTGCTACCATATCATCTGGCTTGCCACTACTTGTCTGGCGTGGCAAAGCCAAATGTAGCGATAAATTGAATTATGCGGGAAAGTGGTGGGGTCGCTGGTTTATTAAAACATGACTGGCTGGATCACAGCCAGTCATGTTCTATTGATTGCCTTGCCGTGTCCGACAAGGTTGCCGTTTCGTCGTGGTCATCGGCGAGCATGTCAGCCACCGGGTTACGCTAATCAGTCGATCAAACAGCTACCGGAAGTGGCATCGTCTTGCTATCCTTGAAAGTGGACAGTATTACCATGGACTGGAGGCTGTCTACCACCTCGATATTAGAGACCTTCTCGAGCATGAGTTGCTGGTACGCCGAGATGTCGGCCGACACGATCTTGAGTATGAAGTCGCCGGCTCCTGTGATATGGTGGCATTCGACGATCTCATCTATCTTTCGTATGGCGGAGATGAACTTCTCGATGTTGTCTTTGTTGTGGCCCTTGAGGGTAACCATGACAAATGTGCTGACGCCGATGCCCACGCTCCCCGGATCGATGACGGCGTGGTAGCTGCGTATGACGCCGGAACTCTCCAGTTTGTTTACGCGCTCCAAGGTGGGTGCTGGTGAGAGGCCTATCTCCTTGGCCAGTTGGGCGTTGGTGATATTGGAGTTGGCCTGAAGGATCTCGAGAATCTTGCGATCTGTAGCGTCTATTTTGATTGGTTTCATGCTTGGGGTTTGTGTTTAAACACCTATTACATCGAAAGCATCCTTGCTTGCAATATTTTGGCTTGTTAATGAGAGGGACTGATCCAAATAAAATTTGGCGAAAATATAGAAAAAAGGGATATTAACTCGGTACCACTGAAAAAAGATTTACTTTTTCCCAGTATCGGGTGGACGATGGCCAAATTTTCTAATTCCCTATAAGTTTCAAATGGCTAATTCGATGCAGTGGAAGTGATGGCCGGTTTCGAGAGACGCACGTAGATGTCACCCCAATCTCCCAGCATTTGTGAACCTTCAGACAATTGACGAATGAATTGATCGAAGGTCATCCAGTTATCTAACACAAATCTCATTTCTTCTCCGCGACAGAAGTTGATTGCCACCGAATGCCTAGCGGCGAGAAGAGATAAAATTTCTTTCAACTCTAAGGCCATTTCCGGGAGTGTATATTCAAAAGAAATAAGGGGAACGTTATGGCTTAGGCCCAAAAGGACTTGCTTTTCGAACCCTTCGGTATCGATTTTTACAAATTTTGGAATCCCATACCTCTGAATCAGATGATCTAGTGTTGTCACCCTTACAGTTATGGTCCGGGACCAACTGCCGGATTCAAATCTTCCCGATTTAATTGTCCTTTCCTTAAACTCCTGCGACAATGTCGATAGGGAATTAATTTTGCCAGTGGACAGTTCAGCTGTTCCTTCATTGGCACCAAGGCAACAGCGCTCAATAGAAATACGTGTTCCAAATTTATAGGTGAGATATCTAACACAATCAGGTTGTGGCTCTATAGCTACCACTTTGCATTTGCAAGACAATAAAGGCCTTACTCTATTACCATAGTTTGAACCAACGTCAAAAACCAAATCACCCTGCTCTAAGAATGAATGATAGAATTGAGATCTTTTTTCTATTGTTTCCTCGGACTCCTCATAAGAATATCCGCGCCATTCATTCAAGCTCACAATGACATTGTAGGGTACCAGGCTCTTTAGCAGGATTTTTATGTTTGACAATATTTGAGTCGTTTTCATTTAGAAGCGTCGGTATTTAGGAGTCGAAATAGTCTTAAGTTCCGGAACTCAAATCTTAGATCGTGCGCCTTTAACATTTGACGCAGTTGCAATGGTTTCCGTATATATTGCAGATAGCCTCTGTACTGTATTCTCCACAGAAAATCTTCTGCGCACATCTACGTAAGCACTTTTCCCCATATTAGTGCGATGATTTGAGTCACTCATCAGATGTTCCATAGCATTAGCCATGGCGACAACATTGCCAACAGGCACAAGTATACCCGTGTCATGATCACGAATGATCTCTTCAGGACCACCACATCTTGTGGCAATACTTGTCCTGCCGTGATAGAGAGCTTCTAACGTCGTAAGAGAAAAGGACTCAGAATCTGAAAAGTTTAATACAAAAGCCGCTTCCAAATAGTGTTTGCGAAGATCGGCAGAAAAATCAAGCCACTCAACCAGGTCAGCGCATTCCAATTCTTTACTTCTCTTTATTAAGGATGCCCTAAAATTTCTATTTTTCTCCAGCCCCATGTCGCCACCAACGAATCTTAGCCTCCATTGTGGAAACTTTTTATGAATTTGGCAGAATGCCTCAAGCGCAAACTCTTGCCCTTTTCCAGGGATGTAGTTAGCAGGATATAAGATCATCGTTGAGTCGTCGCTCGGGATGAACGAAACACTTTGCTCGGGCAATTCATTGTAAACCACAACAATCTTGTCAGAGCCAGGCAATTCTCGCTTTACCGCCTCTGATACAGCAATTACCCGCGCGGCATACCTTAACTGTAATTTGCACCAAAGCCAAACAAGCGGCTTTGGGAATTTAGACGGCATAAATCTTACAAAGCAAACATAAGGAACGCGAAGACCAAAAATAGCTGCTAAGGGAAGGATGAGGTTGTAAAAATCATTATTCACTGATAGATCAATCCTCATACTCCTTGCCAGCCGCCAGTATCTACATGTATTCAGGATAAGTACGATGGGGTATCCTACCGTCGACCATAGACTTCGTCGGAGCTCGGCCATTGGTAATATCTGCAGTCGAAAGCCGTGTGACTTAACAATATCTGATGCTCTGCCAGACTTTGGCAATAAAAACATGAACTCAAAAATTGAGCGCAGCTGTGAGCTGCTCCGCAATATTGAAAATAAGCTTCCGGTCGGATCCACCGCATTCTCAATAATCACAATTGTGGGTTTTTCGCAATGCCCATTCATCTTTTTCTTCTCAACGTTGCGTTAATTACATCAATTGTTAGTCCGATGTTCCTGTCAATGTCCAGTTTCGTGAAAAGATTGTCGAGTGATTTATCCGGCACTTTAAAGGTGGCGCTATTTAGCATACTGTTGAGTACGGACGACCAGACGGCTATTAATTGAGAATCAGTGACGGTTACCATCGGCATAAGCACGCCAAACGGGGACGAGATCGGTCCATCCGATCTTTTTGTTGGACTTAAGAAATCCAACAGAATCTCTTTCGGCCCGGTAGGACAATCGCTGGATATGACAGGTACACCTAGAATAATCGCCTCGCATAAAGCAAGTGGAAATCCCTCCCACAGTGACGTCATCACGTATACTGTCGCATGGCGCAAGAACTTTAGAGGATTTGCCTGATGTCCCATGAAATACACGTCATACTCCGCTGACATATCGCTTTCGCTCCAGACCGTCCAGGTTCTGAGTCCGAGCGAAGTGCTTAACGCAATTAAATTTTCACGTAACTCGCCATCTCCAACAAGTATTAGCTTACCCTTTAATTCCTTGAGTGACTGATGAAAGATCATTAGTAGCGCCTCGATATTCTTCTGTCTGCTAAGTCGGCAATGCGTAATAACCAAGTTTTCGGAATGAAAACGTTCCATAGCATTTGAGGGCTCGGAACCGTCCGCCTTAATCTTTGAAATATCGAAACCATTGAACACTACACTAACGGGAACGTCGCTTTGTTGAAGATAGTACTTCATTTCGGCAGCTATTCCATTGCTGACAACTGCGATGTGATCTGCGCGCTTATAAACCAGGGGCATCAGGAATCTTTGCCTTATGAATCCTATTATTCCCCCTATGTTCTGGTCGAACTTCTTTGAACCGTGAATCCAACAAATTGTCCGGCTAGTACCGGATAGAACATTTACGTAGTCCGCTCCTTCTAAGTGACTTATCGCAACGTCGATTCCTAACCTCGCCTTTAATCTCTTTAACCGAACTATCCGCAATAAAAAATAAGCAAGCTTTGACACATACGAATTTCCCGCCGGGACATTTAAGGATAGAATTCGTTCATTTGATTCACCCGGAAGTAAACCATCCCAATTAAACGTGCAGCCGGTGACATCATAGTGCAATGAGAGTTTAGTCAGCTGCTGATGGAACACACGTTGCGCTCCGCCATTGCCCAGATTTGGAATGATGAGAAGGACGCGTCGCCTGTTCATTGTTCTGGTTCTGTTAACATGGCCACCACTCTACGTTCAAATTTGCCCGGGTCTATCCTAAACCCGCCATTATGACTGTTGCCACCCTTTTGCCCCAACAGTACGTCATACGAGTACCCAAAAAGCTTACATATCATTATGTAGTGAAAAGGGAGATATGGCGACGGATGGAGAATCTCAAGCACGTCCAGCGGCATTCCGTTCCGAAATATGACGTTCGATGTACCGGCGCCATGCACAGCTACCAGATAGCGACACTCAAGAAATATTCGAATTTGTGCTTCAATGGTCAAGTCTGCAGTATCAACTACCTCGAATCCAAATCGCGTAAGTATAGGATAAAGTTCTTCGGCATTTTCTACATAGCGAAGCGAGGTAGATGAGCGCGTCAGAAAAATTCGTCGTGAGGCTGGACTTGACATGCCACCTAGCATTGTTTTAGCCGTCCTTGTCAAGTATGACTTAGTATGGGTAAATGGCTTACAAAATATCGCCTCGTCAAATGAAACTACACAGTTCTTCTGAGGGTACCATCTTAAGTGTGCAAAGTTAGACCTCATCAGGAAATATTGAAAGTACGGCTTATGGAAAAGCTTGTCCCCTATTACAAGGTCATAAGCAGACAGGTCAACACCTCTTTCCTCCAGAAGATATAACTTTGGAATGATGTCGTTATAAAAATGAAAGTAGTTCTCCTCCCCCGTATCACGTAAAGAAATGATCTTCGAAAACTGAACAACACTGGATTTACCCATGCGCACACTAAAAAAACCTGGCTTATAGACATACGGTGCGCGGGAAAATCCCAAAGATGGATATATTAACCGATAAGAATTGCTCACTCCCCAACCAGTACGCGGCTCAATGTATCCACCGTTCTTAAACAAGAGCACGTATTGGTCTTGCGTCCACGCGGTATCTTGCCAGATCGCCAGTTTATCCTGCACGTCAAGTTCATAATTGACTGTATCTATTCGCAATTCAAGAAATGGATTCTTTTCTCGAAACTCCTGATACATTGAGTGCTCAATCCGCTCTTCTTTGTACAACAACTTATCTAACGTCCTCGCTTTGATCCCATTGTACACTAAGAAGACCCGTTTCAAAAACGTTCTAGGTAAAAGCTTTTTAAATATGGCAGTCACGATGCTCAACCTACAATCATTTTTTTGGCAACGGCCCAAAATCTTTTTCTGCTAACCACCTTCAACGAAGTAAATATAGCCCGTCGCCAATAGTAAAAAGCTCGGTTGTTGTCAACCCCACACCAGTTCAATGCAATAAAAGTGCACCGGTCCGATATGAAAAGTCGGATTTGTGAACTTCCATAGAAATTTACAATGATATTATCCTCCATGACCAACCGAACAAGCAGGTTGTCTCTGTCCTCAATGCGCTCAGGACTAATAGTATTGAGGCTGCGGCGGCTATGATGTACCTGCCTGAAAATCTCAACAGGAATATAAGTAAATGGATGCTTAGCATGAATCCGTAGCCATAACTCCCAATCCTCTGCTGTTGTCAGCATTCTGTTCTCATTGAACAAGCAGCCTGAAAGTATGTTTCTGTCAAGAAACACGCTGCCACACGCAAGAAAGTTATTATGCAGCAAGTTCCTGGTAAATGAATCATATAGCCTGGGCTCAATCTCTACATGAAGCCCTCCAGCCGTCACATTACCAATATCACCAAAAACAACTGGGGGATACTCAAGTTCGCATATCCTGCGACGAAGGTCTTCCAATGAGACCACGAATAGATCATCTGAATCAAAAAAATTAACGTACCTGCCTTTTGACATTCCGTAGCCAAAGTTTCTGGCAGCCGCCCGTTCGCCGTTATTTTTCCTGACGTAACGCAACCTTATATCTACAATTTCAGCGACAACCTGTTGAGTATTGTCGTCACTCCCATCATCAACCACGATAACTTCCATATCAGCAATGGCGTGCTTGAATACAGAATCCAACGTACTGCGGATTGTGGACGCCCGGTTATAGGTTGGTATAATGATAGAAAAAAACAATGGCATATTTACTCTTGCAGTATACCTGAAAAGGCCCTGTTAATATAAAGTGCGTCAAAATACTTCACCCCTTCGTAGTTATAGTTAGAAAATATAGCATGCAATTGAAAACCATTTTCTCTAAGCAACTTGTCCAGTTCATAGTAGTAGCAATTCCCCACGTATGCATCCGAATTCAGCATTTCAGTTAACACTAGATATGTATGTTGAAGAGCCTTTTTGCCGCTTCGCAGGATACCGAGCTCGGCTCCTTGTGCGTCCAATTTGAGCAATAGAATCTGACGCAAGTCTTTACAAAAAAGGTCTAACGTAACTACTTTGACCGCGACCTTACGGGTCAATCCAAGTTTTGAATCCGAAGTTGGCATATATAAAGAAGACGATACCGAATTCTCCGTGACATGCAATTCAGCAACTCCTTCAGTTTCAGATAGTGCCACATTGTGGACTGTAATGTTCGCCAATCCTCTTGTGTTCTTCAATGCCATTTCAAAAGCGTTAGGATTCGGCTCAAATGCAAAAATTGGAGCATGTGGGAAGGATTTCGCCAAATAGATTGACGAATCTCCATCAAAAGCTCCGATGTCCAATATACAACCCTGGATTTCCCCAAATCGCCGCCGGATAGTGTCAATGGTTGCTACATAATGTTCCTCATAGGGCAAAATCTTACCTTTCACATACAGCGCTAATCTTGTATTCAGCTTCAAAGGCGATAGGTAAATGCGGATGATCAGATCAATGATTCTTTTCATACTTTCACAGTCAGTTGAAAGCGAAATTATAGAGAACCTCGGGGCTTAGCATTTTAAAGTCTGAAAGATCCACATCACGATTTATTGAGTAAATATGATACAGCGGTGTTTCGCCATAAAAAGAGGCCCATTTCGAAAACGTGCTTGGCGGACCGACAATGTAATCACAGAGCGAAAGACAGTAAAGGTCCTCTACAAACTGACCAGGAGCCGAAATCACATCCAGTCCGTTAAATTCCGACAAATCAACTTCTTCATTTGAACAAATCAGAAATGCAAGTCTCCGATTCTTTGAGGATACCGTAAGAGAATGCATTACTTGACGATATTGTTCGAAAGAGTAAAAATACCTGCCGCCAACATAGGATGCATAGTCACCTCTCCTTATATGTACACCTATTAGCAAATCCCTCCCCCGTCTGGTTTTTGAAATGTGATTTTCTACTTTTTGCTGAATGGATTGAGTGGGCTTAAAATACTCGCGAATCAAAGGTTGATATAAGTCCATAGCACCATAGTCTCTGAAAAATCTGCCAAACAAAAAAACAAACGGCCGCGTCATCAGACTAGCAACAAATATTTCATTATTAAGATCGAAATAGCGGTCCTCTTTAAAACTATACTCTGGCAAATCAGCGACGGTAATTTCATGCAGCCATCCTCTCCTCCAACGAAAGCTTCTCAATACCCGCACCATTTGTCTGTTCAGCAAAAAAAGAAATGATCGCAGCCTATCAGATTTTAACTTAGTTGATTTCAGTGGATACCTGCACCAAATGTCCTGTGATGTTGAAGCGAAGTATTGCGCATACTCGTCAAATGAAAGGTTAACGACCTCCAGGCCGTTCCTCTCAGCGGTGGCAATTAAATGCGCAAAAGCAAACAACCTGTTACAAAGCTGACCACTCTTGTGAGAGAATATTATCATACCCTCTTATGAATTACTAGTTGGTCTGGTCCATTAAGCTCCTCGCGACGTGCTACAATGAGTCCGTCCCACGAGTAAGTTTCGTCCAAATTGGAATCGCATAGCACTCTGTACTTGTGGCCAATGAGTATTGATTTGCATCTTAAATGAAGAGCATGACTGTGTGTTGAAATAAACACGTAGTCAATCATTCTATTCGTAAGTGACTCTACTGCACCCATAAGCATTTTTTCTTCAAATCCCTGAATATCACTGTGCAAAATGTTCACGTTCAAAATTGCCTGTTCCTTTAGAAATGAATCAACAGTTATGGACGGCGTGTCGCCGGCTTCGATCCTGTCTGAAATGTTATACCGAAAAAACCTTCCTTTAAATCCATTTAGCCTGAAGTTATTCATTCCACTTAAAATCGCGTGTCTGTCTGGCTCAATTAGATAGTTACAGGCATTCTTTACCCCTTGCTGGAATGACATTGAATAAAAGCCCCAAAAGGCTCCAAGCTCCAACATAATAGCCCCTTCCGGCATGTACGTAAGCACCTTACTAAAACACTTCTCCTCCTCCGGTTCATGTACGCCTCTATTCTTATGCACTAATGCAGTCATGCCATCGCCGTAATAACTTCCTACATGGATCCTAATTCCATTGTGCATAATTTGAACATCACCTTTAATCTCGCCCGCATTGTCCACTCGTTCAATTTCTCTATTATCCAAGGAATCAATTACATCTTCAATGCGCTTCTGCCAAGAGAGGTCGACTATTGTGGTAGCCTTCTTCTTATAATAATTCAAGAGTACAAGCGGATACCTGAACAACTTGAACAGGAAATAGTTCGATTTGATTAAAAGGCTGATTGATCCAAGTGTCCGATGCCGCATTGCAACTTATGTTAAAACAAACTTCTTTAATGAATTGTCCACAAACGCCGATATGCAGATCATACCTTGCTATGAGAACGTCGTGCCTCACCAAGGATACCACTATACCGATTAATAACATTAGTGATCTCAAAGTTACTCAATACACTAGTTCGCAATTTCTCTCCCATACCGACTGCATCTGCACGATTCGCAATCAAAAATTGAATTGCTTTAACAGCAGCGTGCTCAAACGCCTCGGGAGGAAGCAGCATTCCATGAACTCCGTCCTCAATATATTCATCTACGTCTCCAACCCCACTGCACGCAATTACCGGCTTTCTAACTAAGCCGGCTTCCTTGAGGACAACACAGCTTGATTCGAGCACCGAAGGATGAACCAAAATATCAGCAGCAGAGATATAATCAAGGGGATTGGCCAAATGTCCCATCAATTTCACGTTTTGCTCCAGGCCATGCTCTTTTATCAAACTCGTCAGCTCCTCCTCCATAGGTCCAGATCCCAGTATTAAAAAAGTCACATGAATACCTTCATCTCGCAATCTGCCTGCAATCTTTACACACAAATCCGGGCGTTTGTATTGCGTAAGACGACATACAGTAATCAATAGGACCTCGGCGCTATGTGCATGCCTTATGCTAGACGCTACTGTCGTCTCAGGCAGCTTATAAAGTGAAAAGTCGTAAGCTAGATTAATATGAATCAACTTACTGGACAATACTCCTTCAACATCGATCATATACCGGAGCGCCCGATTCGATACCACAATTATTCGCCTTGCCAACAAATTAGTGAGCTTGTAAGTCCAGCTCTTGTTAAATCCATAAAGTTGAGCCTCATCGATGTGATGCCTGCATAGGTAAATCTTAGCACTCACAAAGTACTGAGCAATCGCAGCCACAAAGTTGGTCGAATCAAGATGGCTAAAGACAATGTCAGGGTTCTGGCGATAGCAGAACCTGGCAATCCAATACAAATGCTTTATAAAAGAAACTAACGCCGGTGCCTTTTCCCGCGTCGCATATTCATAACACTCAATTTTCTTCGAGCTTAAAAAATCATTAAACTCAGAGCCGGGCCGCTGATTGACAATGAGCACTCGATGTCCATCGTCTCTAAACCGAATTATTAATGATTCTACGTCCCTTGCCCTTCTATAAAATGGAACATAGAACAAGATAGTCGCCATGGGAAATAATTAGAGTTCTATTCTCTCAAAAAAATCAGGATTGACATGTCCCAAACCTGTGACGCGCTTTTCTTTACTTTTAAGTGAGCCCACGATCGTTCGTACGATGCGTTTAATCCACTCGGGTGTGCGTGTTCTATAGAAATGCAAAAGTTTACTTTCGCCAGCAATTGCCACATCGTCACTTATTGAATTGTGGACAGCCCACAAATGCGCGTAGTCACTTTGCATTGGCCGCAAAGATATATCTGATGTGTCCCGAGTCTTTCTCGCTAATACCAACACAGTTGTCTGACAGTCATTAACAAAAGTTACTCGCCTCTTAAAATGTGACGGGTCTTTTACGCTATACCAGTATTCGGCGCGACCCTCGGGTTCGGCCAGCAGCAATACCTGTTCGATCTTAAATCCATGCTGTTCAGTAAACAAAGAAAAAAATAGCTCAGGACTAAACTGGTAAAATCCATGACCACAAAAGTTATTTGCAGGAGTAACCAGAATTACATGTCCTCCCACACACGCCATGTCCATGCAATTCTTAATTGCAACCGGATAGTTAAATACGTGTTCCAAAGTTCCGCCATCAAAGACCAACGAGTACCTATTCCTCATCGCATCGCTTATAGGGGTATTTAGATCGTGAATTACCGTTGCTTTTTCAAATGTTGAATAATCTAAACTATCAATTTCTTTGGATCCGAGGGCATAAAAAAAAGGCTCTGAAAACGCGCCAATTTCAGAAATTGTAGAAGTTATTCCAGGCTGTCTCGCCTCGAGCACCGCATGTTCTGAGTCGTCAATGAAGATCTGTTGTCTTCCAAGCATAAGCAAATTCGTGAAGTCCACCCCACCTTTACGAGCATGCAGCAAGAATTTTGCAGTTGAACCAACGATGCCCATTATGTTACTTCGTCAGAATAAAATAAGTGCGATTACCGAAATACTTTAACCAATTGCTGATCCCATTTGGCCAGAATGTCTTAGGCACGCGTGCTGGCAAAACTAGTTCTGACGCCTTAAACAAATCGATTTTGAAGCCAAGCCCTTTGAGTTTAGCGTAAACCTGCGGAAGTAATAAATAGTTGACGTAAGGTTGACCCCCCTCTGTGTACGGACTACCAATAATGACCCTATATAAGCACCACACGCCAAACAAATTGAAATAGTTTGGACAAGTAAGTATAAATTTCCCGCCTGGCTTTAACGCTCTATAAATCTCCTCAAGTGCCTTCATTGGGTGTGGTACGTGTTCAATGGTCTCGCACGAAACAATTACATCAAAGGTCTGATCCTCGAATGTTAACCTTTGAATATCTTCCTTTTGCCATCTGATATTTTGCGCAGGTGGGAAATTGGCTTTACCCTGAGCGAGAGCCGAATCCGAATAATCACATGCGTATAGCATTTCAATGTTATTAAATTCTCTAAGCATATGGTTTGAGAACCCTCCTCTCCCACATCCTATTTCGAGAACTATTTTGTTGTCTAGTCCGATGGAAGCAAGTGCAATTCTCGTGAACTTGTGCCATGGCGTGTCAATATCATTATCGCCGCTATGAGCATTGTGCCATAAATTGTAGTCAGCTTGTTTAGTGTCAGTGCCCATTGAGATTATGCTTTACTTTATTAAAAGTCTCAAAAAAAGCATATTTCTTTAAGACCAACTGGCCAAGAACCTGGAAATTTTGAAAGAACATCATAAAAGAGAAGAAGTTGTTTCTTCCCATCAGCATGCGGGGAATATAATAAGCCAAGTTTCGAAAGCTGCCCTTTACAAAAGATCGATAAACTACCTTTGCATGAAGATTAGGTTGCCTACTGATTTCATCCAGAATATAAAAGTAAACAACCATGTAAACGTTGCGATAGTTGGCCTTGATAAAGCTCCATCTTGTGAGTCGATTTGCGGAAATACGATGCCGTAAAATTAATCGGGGATCATAATACACCTTATGCTTAAGAAGTTTTGCGAATCGACAAATCTCGGCATCATCGCCGGAAGTCTGCTTCGCTCCCCGTCGTCCGGTAAGCATGAATTTGATACCCAACTTATACACACCGACAAACACTCTTTTTCTAACAACCATCCCGGCACCAAAAACCCAGTCTGTATAACCGGTCTCTCTTGGCTCGGCCTCTAACGCCAAAGCCGTGTAATTTGGCTCGATCCACCGACCTGGATCGAATGGGAGTTCGGGTCGACACCATCCTCCCACAACAGCAACTTCAGTGTGCGTTGACATAATCTCCCATACATAAATCAGATAGTCACACGCCAGGCTGTTGTCATCATCGCAAAACAGTATTAAATCGTAACGCGCCTCCGTGACTCCACGTGATCGCGCGAAGGTAAGGCCAGGGTTTTTCTCGCGCACAATACGGAAAGAAATAGCAGGTGAGGTGAACTCGCCATAGATCCTGTTCGCTTCTTCTTGAGTGTTATCCTGCGAGTTATTATCGACAAGTACAATCTCAACGGTTGCATGGCTCGGTACTATTAACGCAAAGAGATGCTGCAATGTCTCACGTATTCTGAAACTGCTATTATAGCAACAAACAATTATCGATACACCATTCATTCCATCTGTCGTTAGGTACACGAAAGCATGCTACGTAGATCGTGATGTATTTCAAATTGACTCATAACCTCATATTACTTAGGGCCTTTTGCGGTTAGTCCAAGCAATGTTCGGAGTTTAAATTTCAGCGCATTTACAAAAATGTGCGAACTAACTGCTATTCCTTGCCTCCCTTTCATCAGGCTTTCATTGTACTCCCTTGAATCGTTCATTCTCCATGCGAATTGTTCGGGATGTACCATCATTAAAAAGGACGATTCTGGCTTTCTTCTATTCAAAAGAAACATATTTTGTCTATACCAGAAATCCACGTTCCCATCATTCCATATTATGGGCCGGATTAAATCATGAAAATAGAATCCATGTTTCATAAATTTTTCCTGCCAGTACTCCGGCCATTGCTCATTCAAATGATTCTGACCACCCTGTCCGGGTATGGCAGCAGAAAACAATATTACGTCTCCATGACTTACCAGTGATCGAACAAACGTATCCGCAGATTCCGCAGCCAAATGCTCAGCGACTTCAAGAGAGACGACTAAATCAAACTTCCTGGCCAGCTGAACAGGTTTGGAAATGTCCATTGGGAGGAATTTTTCATAGGGGATTCTAAGCAGCGATCTGTCTACATAATCACCATCAACACCCAAATAATCCTTGATTCCCTGTTCCTCAAAAGCTTTTAGCCATGTACCCGTACCACAGCCGACATCAAGTACGCTCGACGGTTGTACGAAATTTAATACTACCGGAACTACGTGCCGGGGTGCCGTCATATTATGTACTAATTCGCTGTGCGTATATGGAGAAGTCACACCTTGATTATTTACGTTCCCTGACAACTAATCAATGTTAAATTCTACGGGCCACCACATCTTAGCGGCTTTTTGAGGAGGCAAAATTCCATTGCCCCAAATATCACGCGCAATAACTTGGAACTGTAGCGCATTCTCAACAACATGGATGTCTCGCACGTGATCACCCAGGTAGAGATTGACAAAATAGTTGCCCTCCATGAGAGGAACTGAACCTAGTGAACAGGTTAGGCGATTTGGTCGGTTGGGCTCCAGCAAAAACTTTGTGCGCAGGTATCTGTTATTGGCGCATACTATTTGTTCACCATCAGAAGTGACGATTACAAATCCAACATATGCTTCGACGGGATTGAGTACCATGCAAGACAACTCAATCGTCATGCCTTCTCCATAGTACAATACAATGTTTTCACTTAATCGATTAATGCTTGCATTGCCTATCCACAATGCCGCATTCTGGGGCCTGGAGTAGACAGACAGATCACCCTTTCTGTTTTGGGGTGCGAGATACGCTGATAGGCCTGCATCCACTGTGCCATCCATCAATACCCTCCCGCCGTCAAGCAATATCGTACGCGAGCAAAGATTTTTTATCGCTCCCAAATTGTGACTCACGAACAATATCGTCCTTCCGCTTCTACTCACGTCCTCCATTTTCCCAAGACACTTCTTTTGAAATTCAGCGTCTCCTACGGCAAGCACTTCGTCTACAACGAGTATTTCTGGTTCGAGGAATGCTGCCACAGCAAACGCCAATCGCAACTGCATTCCACTGGAGTAGTGTTTCAACGGAGTATCGAGGAACCTTTCAACCCCGCTGAAGTCCACGATCTCATCGAACTTAGCTTCGATCTCTCTCCGTTTCATTCCAAGTAGCGACCCGTTGAAAAAGACATTTTCTCTTCCGGAAAGTTCCGGGTGAAACCCGGTACCCACTTCCAGCAGGCTTGCAATCCTTCCCCGCGCACTAAAACGGCCAGTAGTTGGCGGAGTGATTCTTGAAAGAACTTTAAGTAGCGTTGATTTGCCGGCGCCATTTCGTCCAATAATGCCCAATGATTCCCCTGGTTCGACACCAAACGAAACATTTCTCAATGCCCAAAATTCCTCGTGTGTTTCATTGCGCGTTGAAAGTACATCTAACAATCTGTCCCGTAAACTTAGATAGCCTCCCGTCTGATGACGGATCCTATAGTGCTTTCCTATGTTATGTACCTCTAATATAGGTTTCATCGTATTTGGTGCATCAGCAACCGTCGTCTCCCACTCCCTCTTTCAAACTACGCTAAATCTGCAAAGAAATCTTCTGTACGCTTGAAATAAACTATTCCCAACAAAAGAAATATGCCAGCCGATACTACACTGATTACAATGAATGACGTATTCAAGGCAATCCCAGTAAGTGGATAGCGGAAAAGTTCTACTACGGCATACATTGGTGAGCACACAATTAAGTACTGGAGCAGAGGATACTTTAATAGACTTACAGGATAGATCACAGGTGTCAAGAAAAACAGAATCTGCACCAAAAACGGTATCACATAACGAAAGTCCCGATACTTAACATTCAGCGCAGACAGTAAGCAGCCTGGTCCTATGGTAGCAATTAGTGTAAGCAGCAACGCAGACGGCCACGACCACAGGACATTCATACTAACTGGCTGCCGGTAATAGATTAACAATGGGATAAAAAGGACGAAAGCCATCAAAAAGTCGAACAAGGAAACAAAGATTGATGAGATCGGTATAATAAGTCGCGGAAAGTATATTTTTTTTATGATTTGAGCATTGTTGACCATGCTATTTGCCGAGGTAGTTAAACCCGAAGCAAAAGCATTCCAGAGGATTAAACCGGAGAATACAAATACGGGATAGGGTAGTGCTTGCGAGGGTATGCTGAGAGCTCGTCCAAAAAACAGAGTAAAAATCACCATTAACAGCAGGGGTTGAAGAACCGCCCATGCGAATCCGAGAATGGTCTGCTTGTATTTAATTTTTACATCTCGCCAAGTAAAGAAATATACAAGCTCCCTATAATTCCATAACTCTTTCCAGTCAAAAAGCTTTCGTCGATCGGCGGTCACAACGAATTCGAGGTCTTCTTTCATTTTTTTGAATCAGTCAGCGCGCAAAGACATGGGCTACTTGTGCACCAACAGAAAGGTATTTTACTGCAAGGTAGATGATTTGATTATTATCGCAATGGCACCGATGGCAGCGTAGTCTAAAAGAGTTATAATTGCATTGTGCCCGATCGTAGGAAAATCTTGTTCATTACCCCTTATCCAATCGGGCACGCCCCTTCGCAGCGTTTTAGATTTGAGCAGTATTTTGAGGCACTGCAATCGAATCAAATCGAATTCAGCACACAATCCTTCTTAACGATTAGCAACTGGAGGATCTTCTATGGTAAAGGGAAGAGCTTCCATAAGGGCGCTGCGGTCGTTAGGGGATTTTGGCGACGAGTTGTCGGTTTGTTCGACGCATGGAACGCCGACTTCGTTTTCATACATCGCGAAGCATCTCCCATAGGTCCTCCAGTTTTCGAATGGATTATTGCAAGAATTCTTCGCAGATCCATCATTTATGACTTTGATGATGCAATTTGGCTTACTGACAACCAGGAGGAGTCGGCCTTAATCAGAACAATCAAGTGGCGTGGAAAAGTATCCACAATCTGCAAGATGGCTAGTCGAATAAGCTGTGGAAACAAGTATTTGCATGCTTATGCAACCAGGTTTTCAGGTCACGCAGTTCTGAATCCTAGTACAATCGACACTACGGGCCTGCATAATCCCGACATACTAACAAAAACAGACAAGCCAAAAAGTGAAATAGTTATTGGTTGGACTGGGTCACACTCTACAATAAAATATCTGAATGCTCTTGAGGAAACTCTGCAATGGATCGAAAGAGAGCACGCGCATGTACGCTTTATGGTGATCGCCGACAAACCTCCAACATTGAACCTTCAACGACTTACGTTCATAAAGTGGAATCAACAAAATGAAGTCGCAGACTTGCTGAAGATGGATATTGGCATTATGCCTCTCCCGGACGATGATTGGTCGATGGGCAAATGTGGCTTTAAGATACTTCAATACATGGCCTTGCGTATTCCTAGCGTTAGCTCACCGGTGGGTGTAAACTCGGAAATCGTGCGAAGTGGAGAGAATGGATTTCTTGCTGTTTCGCAAACCGAATGGATTGATTTCCTTTCTAAACTTATCAATGACCCAGTACTGAGGCTCAGGATGGGCCAAAACGGACGTGAGACAGTGGAAGGTCGCTATTCTGTAACCTCAAATACCCCGACATTCCTTTCTCTTTTCGAATAGTGAGCAATCAAAATAAGGGCGAGTGCAAAAAAGGGTAGCATCGGAATCTTGTATCGAACGAGTGTGCCAAAGTTGTACGTTGATACGCCAACGGCAAACGCAAAAGTGATCGAGAATATAAGCGAAAAAAATACGTCGGGCCGTGTGAGTACTCGTAATATCCGAACATTCTCCCGGAAAAGCACAAATATTGTCGCGGCCAAAAAGAACATGCTCTCCATCGCGGAGAGCAACATCAACGGATTATTGACCTCCCACAGATACGGACGAAACAAAGACACATTAACAGCCTGGGGGGCCAGTCGCAGCATAGAATTAAAGCTTCCATCCAATTCACCTAGCGAATATCCGGAGCCGGCGTCTTTGCCGGTATAGTACCGAATATCGTATGCCGTAATTTGTGCTGTCTTAGCTATCGTGCTAACCGAATATTTGACATTGTCCTCGCTAG
>Ga0193752_1000149_pt1 | contig 92574 bp, 72 predicted proteins | sample H1c1metaG_FD_144924 | JGI IMG/M metagenome (GOLD analysis project Ga0193752, IMG submission 144924) | Soil microbial communities from a riparian zone of the East river system, Colorado, United States - H1c1 | ecosystem: Environmental > Terrestrial > Soil > Riparian zone | place: USA: East River... | reverse complement strand
ATGCACGATTACAGACGTAAACGGTTGTACACGTCAACAGACAGTAACTATAGCTCAACCAACTGTAATTACTTCTACGGTTACAGCTTCTTCAAGTGTAACATGTTTCGGTGGTAACAACGGATCTGCAACAGTTGCTGCTTCGGGTGGAACAGGTGCATTCACATACTCATGGGCTCCATCAGGTGGAACTGCTGCTACTGCAACGGGACTCATCCAGGGAACTTACACTTGTACAATTACAGACGTAAACGGTTGTACTCGTCAGCAGACAGTAACAATCGCGCAGCCAACTGTAATCACTTCAACCGTTACTGCTTCTTCAAGTGTAACATGTTTCGGTGGTAGCAACGGATCTGCAACAGTAGCTGCCTCAGGCGGAACTGGTGTGTTGACGTATGCGTGGTTGCCTTCAGGGGGTAACGCTGCAACTGCAACAGGTCTTGCGATCGGTACATATACATGTACGATCACAGATGCAAACGGTTGTACACGTCAGCAGACAGTAACAATTACTGAGCCTACGATTATCGTTGCATCTGTAACGTCAGTAACCAATGTGTTGTGTAATTCTGCAATGACAGGTGCAATCACTGTATCTGCTTCGGGCGGAACAGGAGCATTCACGTATGCATGGTTGCCTTCAGGCGGAACTGCTGCAACAGCTTCCGGTCTAGCTGCAGGAACTTATTCCTGCACAATCACTGATGCAAACGGTTGTACAAACCAACAGACCGCAACAGTAACACAGCCTACAGCAATTACCTCTTCCATCTCAGCACAGACGAACGTTGCCTGTAACTCAGGCAACAACGGATCTGCGACAGTAATGGCTTCCGGCGGAACAGGTGCATTCTCTTATGCATGGACTCCAACAGGCGGAACTGCAGCAACAGCTTCAGGACTTGCAATGGGATCGTACACTTGTACCATCACTGATGCAAACGGATGTGTGCACCTGCAAACGGTTATTATTACAGAACCAACAGCAATCACTTCATCGGTATCCTCACAAACCAACGTTACGTGTAACGGCGGTTCGAACGGAGCAGGAACAATCCTTGCTTCCGGCGGGACAGGTGCATTTACATACAACTGGTTACCAAGCGGGGGAACATCAGCTACAGCAACAGGGTTGATGATGGACGTTTACACAGTAACCATTACTGATGCAAACGGCTGTACTCACACACAAACGGTGAACATCACTGAGCCTCCTGCAATTACTTCTACGATCACTGCTGTTGTTGACGCTACTTGCGGAAGCACAAACGGATCTGCAACAGTAGCTGCTTCAGGTGGAACAGGATCATTCACTTACTCATGGTCACCATCAGGAGGAACCGGTGCTACAACAACCCCGGTTGCTGCAGGCGGATATACAGTAACAATTACCGATGCTTCAGGATGTACACACACAGAGGTTGCCGCAATCAACAACCTCAACGGTCCAACTGTTGCAGTTACTTCTTCAACGAACGTTACCTGCAACGGTGGCAACGATGGAGCAGCAACATTCAACGCAACGGGCGGAACAGGTACATTGACTTACGACTGGACTCCGGGTAACCCAGCAGGTGACGGAACTCCGAGCGTAACAGGCCTTACACAAGGGGTGTGGACATGTACAGTATCTGACATCAACGGTTGTATCGGAACGCAGACAGTGAACATCACTCAGCCTACGATTATCGCATCATTCGTTTCAGCCCAGACAAACGTGAACTGTAGCGGTGGCAACAACGGTTCAGCAACTGTTTCTTCATCAGGCGGAACAGGAGTACACTCGTATGTATGGTCATCAGGCAGCTTAACCGCTTCTGAAACCGGTCTTGCGATGGGAACTTACACCGTAACAATCACTGATGCGAACGGATGTACGCACGTGCAATTGGTGAACATCACCGAGCCTGCTATTATCAGTGCTACCATCAGTTCATCAACCAACGTAAGCTGCTTCGGTGGTAACGACGGCGCTGCAACCACAACTGCTTCGGGTGGAACAGGAGTATTGACTTACTCGTGGATGCCTGCAGGCGGAGCCAATCCAACAGCATCGGGACTGATCGCTGGTTCTTATACCTGCACAGTAACGGATGTGAACGGATGTACAGGAACTGCTTCAGTGAACATCACCGAGCCGGTTCAGGTTACCGTGAATGCCAACGCAACTGCAACCACAATCTGTGCCGGTACACCAGTAATATTTACAGGTACAGGAACAGCAGTAACCTACGCGTGGACAGGTGGAGTTACAGACGGTGTGCCATTCACACCAACAGTAACTGACACTTACACAGTAACCGGAACCGACGCAACCGGATGTACGAACACAGCGACGATCTCAGTCGTAGTGAACACACTTCCTTCCGTAGCAGCTAATGCTTCTGCGGTGGTCATCTGCGGTGGTGATTCAGTAATCTTCACAGGAAGCGGAACCGCAACCGCATACACATGGAGTGGTGGTGTAACGGATAACGTTCCTTTCGCTCCTGCAGCAAGCGGATCGTTCACCGTAACAGGTACAGATGGCAACGGATGTTCTGACACCTCGTCAATCTTCGTAACGGTGAATCCGGTTCCGGCAGTTGGACTCGGTCCTGACCAGGCCCTTTGCTCGGGCACGGTAACACTGGATGCACAGAACGCCGGTGACACGTATATGTGGAATGATAACACAACTGCCCAGACACTGTTCGTTTCTGCAACAGGAATTTACTGGGTAGATGTAACGAATGCTTCAGGTTGTACAACACGCGATAGTATTACGATCACAATCAACGCTAACCCGGTGGTGGTACTTGGTGCTGATACAACAGTATGCGCTGATTCGCTTGTACTCGACGCGCAGAACCCGGGTGCTACTTACCTGTGGAGTGATAACAGCACGAACCAGACACTCGCTGCAACAGCAAGCGGTCAGTACTCGGTGATTGCAACGTATGCCGGTGGATGTTTCGCAGCCGACACCATCAGCGTAGTGATCAACCCTGCGGTAACTGTAACACTCGGTGCTGACTCTGTTCAGTGCGGTGGAACAATTACGCTGGATGCAGGTATGGCCGTCAATGGCTCATACGTCTGGAGCGACAACACAACAGCACAGATGCTGGCTACAGGAACAAGCGTGGTTACGGATTCTGTAACAGGATGCGCCGGTACCGATTCAATTAACGTGACAATCAATACAATTCCGGTTGTTGCGCTGGGTGCAGACACGGCAGTGTGCGGTGGAACAGTTACACTGGATGCAGGAACTACAGTAGACGGATCGTACCTCTGGAGCGACAACACTACAGCACCAATACTCATAGCAGTTGCAAGCGGTAACTACTCAGTAGTAGTCACAGATACATTGACAGGATGTATGTCGAGCGACAGCATCAACGTTACGATCAACACATTGCCAACCGTAACATTCTCAATGGCTACGGATACTATCTGCGAGCAGGATGCTGATCTTGTATTGACAGGTTCACCAGTAGCAGGAACATTCTCCGGCCCGGGTGTAACAGGAAGCAACTTCGATCCGTCTTCACTCAACGGTCCGCAGACAATTGTCTACACCTTCACGGATACAAACGGGTGCGTTGGAACAGCTTCTGACAACATCGTGGTAGATCCTTGCACAGGAATCAACGACAACAACAGTGTGATATTCGGAATGAGCGTTTACCCGAACCCGAACTACGGTAAGTTCAATATCGAACTCAACTATGTTCCGGTGAACGATGTAACTGTTGAAATCACGAATACACTCGGACAGGTAGTTGCTACTTACGTAATGAATACTACACTGCTTGAAGTGAACATCGGGATGTACGAAGGCGGAATTTATAACGTGAAGGTGACCGACGGTCAGACAACGTATGTAGGTCGCATCGTGAAAGAATAATTAAGAGTACAGTTTGAAGTAAGCCCTGTGTCGGAAGACATGGGGCTTTTTTTTTGTCCGCCACCGGTACGCCTTAACTATTTCCCGTCGCTGCTCTGCAGATTTCGGCGATTACCCGGTATGACAAAAAGAATCGTGGCGAAGGATGGCCGCTCTTCCTACTGATTGTCAGACCGGGTAAGCACACTGTTTAGTTGATTAACAAAAACGATAGCCCGGAATTGTTCTGAAAGTAAACCTGTGGGTTGGTGTGCGACCTGAAGCGCTTATCTCCCTCTTAGAAAACCTTTATCGGGGACTTGCAGGTTCTGGGGATTACCTGAGATGTTTCTTCGCCTGGTCAGCGTAAAAACCGCCTGCACCGGCGATCTTCTGAAAGAGTTCCTTCGCCGCACCTGCATCGCCATTTCCTTCAAGCGCCACTGCTTTGTACCATTCCGCTTCTTCATCAAACACATTATTCTCATCGAGAATAATTTTATCGAGCAGCGGAACGGCTTTGCTGTACATCTCCAGCCTGACGTAACTCACCGCGGTATAAAAAAGCGCGTTGATGTCGTTTGGATTGTGCTCGAGCAACACTTCCATTTTGCTGACGCATTTTCCATAACGTCCGTCGCGGAACGCAATCAAACCTTCGCGCAGGAACTGGTCGGCGGGAACAAGTCTTACTGTTTCTTCCTGTTCGTAATCGACCGTCATTCCATTGTCGTCTTCATACTTTGCCGGTACACCGGTGAGCGGAACTTCTTTGACTTCGATTGGTGTTGCGTAATATTTATCGAACTCGGTTACTTTGAGATCGGCAATAAAACCAACCTGTGCGTTGTAACCTGCTTCAACCTTAACAGGAACAACCGGTTTGGTTTCAACAATTGGTTGTTCTTTATCGTCAACAGGAATGGGTTCTATCACCCGCGACTCATAGTTCATCACCATTTGTGTATCGCCCCTGCCGGGTTTCGCTTTCGGTAAGGTTACAGCAACTACGCGCGCTTCCGGGTTCACAAAATGATCTTCCGCCGGAGAAAGTGAATTCGCCTGCGGGGTAAGTGTAAGCTGCATATTCACATCCGGTTGCTTGACGTTATCCGCCACTTCCGATTTATTGTCCGACGGCCAGAGGTAAACGGCCAATCCAACACCAACAATCACACCCGCAACCAGGATTGAATTCAGATTGACGAGTGAACTCATTCCCGATTTCGCCGCGATATTTTTCTTCAATCCGTCGACATCGGCAAATGCACCCGGCACAAGCGTATACCCTTCCAGCGCTTCGCGGGAGAGTTCACAATCATCAAGCAGGCTTTGAACGCGTTTCGTTTCTTCGGCAGGAAGTTTATTCTGCAGAAAAGCTTCCAGTTGTTCAGCGCTCAGCGAGTGTGTATGTTGGGATGTATCCATCACTGCTCAAGTATTAATTTCAGGTTCCTTTTTCCATTCTGGATGTGACTCTTCACCTGCTTTTCGCTCATTCCGGTGATGTCACATATTTCTTTATACGATTTATCTTTCAGGTAAAACAATTCAATACACAATCGTTGTTCTTCTCCGAGCGCGCCTACTGCTTCTTCCAGTCGCGACAAACGCTCTTCTTTAATTTGTTTGTCGTCGTTCTCTTCTGCTCCGTAAGGAGTCCCATGGACAAACAACGGCTCTTCTTCGTCTTTTTCATACGCTGAATGCTTCCGGTCTTTCACCTGTTTTTTACGCAGTTCGGAAATGCAGTAATTTCTCGCCACAAACATGAGCCAGGTTTTTGTGTTCTCCGGCGTATGTTTTTTGAGCGACTCAAACAGCTTTTCAAAAATCTGCAGTACGGCGTCTTTGGCCAGTTCACGGTCGCGGTAATACTTGAGGCAAACCCCGTACATGAGATGCGCATACCGTATGTAGAGTTCGCCCACGTAAGCCTTGTCACCACTTGAGTGATAAGAACTTATGAGTTCCTCATCGCTGAGGCTGCTCTTCTTTTTCCAGGGGAAAAACCGCATACTTTATGTCATTCTAAGGGTAGGACGCAATTTCGGGAGAATTCCACAGGGTGAATTCTCAAAATGCAACATTCATGAAATCGGGGGATAATTACGCTTACTCCGTCACCTCAGCGTGCAGGTTCACCGCTTCCACCGACCGTATTTCAGGTACAGCACGACGCAATGATTCTTCGAGACCGGCTTTGAAGGTCATCATACGCATGGAACATGACTTGCAGGCGCCTTCGAGCTCAAGTTTCACATCGAGATCGGGCGTAACCTCCAGCAGTTTCACGTTGCCGCCATCAGTCTCCAAAAATGGGCGGATTTGATCTAAAGCGGCTTCAATACGGGCTGTGAGCGGATGTGACATTGAAGGGTAAAGTTAAGGATAATTCGGGACTTGGGGATTCCAATTCCGCTGGCTTTGCTTATGCTGCTTAATAGGAGCGCGGATCAGGTGGATTTGCGCGGATGATCGCCGCGATTTGTAGGACTCAGGTGTTGCTCAATGGTACACGGAAGGCACAGAAAACACAGATTGACACGGAATTTTGGTTTATGATTTCCGCGAAATTCTGTGTGTTCTGTGTTTTCCGTGTACCATTTTTCCATTTCAAATCGCGCAGCGATTCCCTACTGGTTGAGATACACATCCATCCTGAACCCCGCCGAAAACTGCATCGGTTCACCAATGGAACAGAAAAATTCTTCGTGTGCCGGTTTAGGCGTTTTGCCCTTCTTCACTTCTTCCGGTTTTTTGAGCAGGGAAAAACGATCAATAAAACCGAAGTGTTTGATGAGCGTCCATTTACTGTTTTCCTTTTTGTAAAACGCATAACCAATCTGGTAACGGACCGTTTTTCCGGAGAGATATTTCCGGATCTCCACGGTCATGGCAATGGGAGTTCCTTTGACCGTGGCGACTTCAATCGTGTCGGTTTTTCCGGCGGTTTCGATGTACAGCGTTTTGGGTGATTTGAATTTGACAGAATCATTTCCCAAACGCACTTTGTCGAGCGTAATGCGGATGAAATACGGTTTTTTCTGCTCCTGTGCAGAGAGCAGGCCCGCACTGATGGCGAACAATAACAACAGCAACTTTCTATGCATACGGAATCTGTTACAAATAGCGTGCTAAGGTGCAGGTTTCAGCGCTTCGGAATTTCCGGATTTGAATTTTCTGATCCCGCGCAGGAGTCTTACACGAAATACATCATAAATCAGGGCGAGAACCAGGATACCGGCGGGAATGTAAAATGTGCTGTAACCGATGGGCGTGAACAGGTAACCGCCTGCTATTCCACCGAGGAAGAAGAAGAAAATGATAACCACGCGCAAAACAATTTTCTGTCGCAACAGAGGTTTCGCTTCGCGGGTTGCAGAAGTTATTGCCGAAAGATCAATGCCAAGATCTGTAAACATGCCGGTAAGATGTGTGGTGCGCACTACTGCGCCGGATATTACCGAAACCATCGCATTCTGAACGCCCATAATGAACAGCAGGCTTCCAGCCATTAAATCTATGTTGATCTGCTTCCTGGCTACGCGGCTGCCTATTACACCTACCGCTACAAGAACCACTACTTCAACAAGAATAGGCAGCGAATACGAAAACCGTCTCCATCGTCCTGTACGATGAATCCATAAACTGCACAGAAATGCTCCGAGGAAAAACAACAGCATCCAGAGTCCAACCGTACGCGCTGCAGAAAAATTTCCTTCTGCAAGTTCTTCTGCAAACAACGCTACGTGACCCGTTACGTTGGTGGTGAGGACCATGAAGGCGCGGAATCCGGCCACATTCACAAATCCGGCAGTGATACAGAGCAAAGCTGCCAGGCGAATGTTGTGGCGGAAGGTTCTTCTGTGACCGGGATGTCTCAGCATATTCAACAAAGTTAAGTCCTATCTTTGTACCAAATTATTTTTCTGATGAGCATCACAAAAGAGCAGGTTATTGACGCCCTGCGCAATGTCGACGATCCGGACCTGAAAAAGGATCTCGTTACACTGAATATGGTGAAAGACGTAGAAGTAAACGGCAAGAACGTTTCTTTTACTGTTGTGCTGACTACACCGGCTTGCCCGATGAAAGACATGATCAAACGTGCCTGTGAAAATGCGATTACATATTACGTGGACAAAGAAGCCGTAACCACGGTGAACATGACCGCGAATACATCTTCGCAACGAACAGGTGCAGTACTTCCTGGCGTAAAAAATTTCATCGCCGTTTCTTCCGGAAAAGGTGGTGTGGGAAAATCTACGGTGGCTGCGAATCTCGCGGTTGCACTGGCCATGCAGGGAGCAAAAGTCGGAATCGTTGATGCTGATATTTACGGACCATCGATTCCGATGATGTTCGATGTGCTCGAAGAAAAACCGATGCTGCGCGATGTCGATGGAAAATCATTGATCGTGCCCGTTGAAAGTTACGGCGTGAAATTATTGTCGATCGGTTTTTTCAGCGACATGAACCAGGCCATCGTGTGGCGCGGACCGATTGCTGTGCGCGCATTGAATCAAATGCTGAGCGAAGCCGATTGGGGCGAACTCGATTACATGATCATCGATCTTCCCCCGGGAACAGGAGATATTCACTTGTCGCTCGTGAGCGCAGTTCCGCTTACGGGTGCAATCGTTGTGAGCACGCCTCAACAGGTGGCGCTTGCTGATGCACGCAAAGGCGTTGCGATGTTCCAGTTGCCGCAGATCAATGTTCCCGTATTGGGAATCGTTGAAAACATGTCGTGGTTTACTCCGGCAGAATTACCGGAAAACAAATACTACATTTTTGGTCGCGACGGCGCGCAGCAACTTGCAGCCACATTGGAAGTTCCGTTGCTCGGACAAATTCCGCTGGTGCAAAGTATCTGCGAAGCCGGTGATGCAGGTCGCCCGGTAGTGTTGCAGAAAGAAACTCCACAGGCTAAAGCGTTCATGGAACTTGCAGGGAATGTGGTGCGGCAGGTGGCGATTAGGAATTCGATGCCGAAGACGGTTGCGGTAAATTGATTTGCTGATGACGCTTGTCACCTCGGCGAGTTCGTCCAGAGCGAAGCCGAAGGGCTCGGTCTGACAAGTTCCTCCGATGAAAATTTCGTGTTGCGAGGCGTGAGGCTTTCTGCTTGTCACCTCGGCTCCGCTCGGTCTGACAAGTGGACGCTATCCCGATTCGTGTTACGAGACGTGGGGATACGTTATATTCAGAAATTTTTTGTGTTGAAACTACTTGTCAGACCGAGCGGAGCCGAGGTGACAAGTTCGCAGAGGCGTGACGCGCCATTTGCACATCTGCACATCAATTTTCATCTGCACATCAAAGCTTCAGCTCTTCGTTGGGATCCCAGAAAAATTTCTTGAAGTCGAGCACCTTATCATTCTTCACGCGTATTCCTTCCGACTCAAGCAATTCCTGCATCATCTCCGGCGATTTGAAATGATGTTTTCCGGTAAGCATGCCTTCACGGTTCACCACACGGTGCGCCGGAACAGGTGAATGATGCGAGCCACAGGCATTCATCGCCCAGCCAACCATTCGGGAAGAACCTTTTACACCGAGGTAGGCGGCAATGGCGCCATACGTGGTCACGCGACCTTTCGGAACAAGACGCGCTACCTCGTACACCATGTAAAAAAAGTCGGAGCCCGGCTTGCCTTTCATTTTCCTGAAATTACGCACTCTGGGCCAGATCGCTCTTTTATTAGCAATGGGTTTTCAACACAGCTCATTTGATTTCGAAAATAAGCCGCAAAAAGCACTTTACACTGGCATCACAATGAGCAACGCTTATTCATTTATCCTTAACCCTCAATTAACAGGCACGCAACCTCTGTCAGATACTTTCGCTAACCAGAAAGTGTGTTTTTGTGAAAGAAAAAGATAGTTACCGGTTATTGGTTGTTGACGACGATGAACACATCCTTTTGTCGCTAAAAGGCATATTTGAGGCCGAAGGTTTTAACGTGGTGTGTTCCGACAATGGTCGCGAGGCGATAGAAATTGCGCGGAAATTCCAACCTCATCTTGTTATTCTCGATGTGATCATGCCCGGAATGGATGGGATTGAGATCTGTCATGAACTCCGACAGGTTCCAACGTTGCAGAAAAGCCTGATTGCATTTTATACTGCACGCAGCGAAGATTACTCACAGATCGCGGGATTCTCTGCGGGAGCGGACGATTACATCATCAAACCGGTCAAACCGGGCGTACTGGTGATGCGCATCAAAGCGTTGCTGAAACGCAACAAGCTCAAGGAACTTTCGCCCACTGTTCAATCGGGGAATATCCGCATCGACCGCGAACGTTACATTGTGTTTAAGGGCACACAGGAAATTATTCTTCCCCGAAAAGAATTTGAATTACTTGCATTGATGCTTGCCGCACCGCGTAAAGTATTCACGCGGCAGGAAATTTACCGCGAGATCTGGGGTGCAGAATTCGGTGAGAAAAACCGCACGATCGATGTGCACGTGAGAAAATTGCGTGAGAAGATCGGTGATGAGTTTATCAAAACCGTGAAGGGAATCGGGTATTGTTTTGAGGTGGCGGCTTAGCGCTGCAAAGGCTATTAGCCTTTTGAGGGTGGGGACCCTTGTCACCGCAGATATCAAGATTTTCAATGCAAGGGTGGTAACCCTGCAAAGGCTATTAGCCTTTTGAGGGTTAGGACCCTTGTCACCCACACACAACCAGATTTCAGCACAAGGGTCGTAATCCCTCACCCCACTCCAACCTATTGCACCAGAAATTTCTCCGAAAAATATTCCTTGCCCGCTTCAACGTTCAGCGTATACATTCCGCACGCTAAATCGTCTCCCGTATTAATCACCACCTGGTCTCCCGGGTGATATTCTTTACGGCCGGAGAAAATTATCCTGCCACGCATATCGGAAAGTGAATACGTAACGTCACCGGCGTAATTCGTCATGCTGAACTTAACCGGGTCCATTGTGCCGATAACCGTACTTGCGATGACGAGATCGTTATACTCATTGGTGAATGGGCTTAAATCGAAATACGGACAAACATCGGATTGATTGGGAGGCACATCACCCACAACAGTTGTAACAGAAGCCACAACAATACTCTGCGCAAGCATGTAGATCGGTACCTGCACCGTATCCGGGTTTGCTACAAGTCCCTGCGTGATCGATGATGTTTCAAACATGCATCCGGTAGATCCGGCGTTGCGGGAGATCATCAGAATGGAGCCAAAGGAATTCATACCGTTATTCCAATAACTCAATGGCCAGGCAATTGTGCCGGCGGGACCAATCTCCACATTCGTGGTCCGGAAAGAATGTAATGCATGAAACACATCCCTCGTCTCTAAAACATTTCCGTTGATATCAAACTTCACCATGACTGAACGTCCGGACATATTGCCTACCGCTATGAAAGTACCCGGATCAAGCTGTTCAATATCATAAAAATCTCCCGCACCGGAGTGATAACTGTAGTACCACAGTTTGTCCCCTGTACTGCTGATACGCATCAGGAACGGCACGTCATCTCCACCGCCTCCAACGATCGATGTTCCATCATCCAAAGCAATAACGGTTTTTGTATGGTAGTATTCTGAACCCGAATTCCAGCAGCGATGCCACATCATTTGCCCTGCACTGTCGGTGCGTATAACCATAATATCGTCGCGGCGTTTTCCGGTAAAAATGTACGAGCCATCAGGGAAAACATCGGAATCAAAGCCCGGTGATTTGTTTTCAGCCGTGGAATCTTCCCTGTACATGTGTGAACGCAGAAGATTACCCATCGCATCGGTCCTCAGGTAACCGATATGTCCAAAAACTGATTCGGTAATAAGCAGGTCGCCATTATCGAGCACTTTAACCTTCGGACATCCATACCCGATTGTTGAAGTAGTCCGGTACGTTTTCGTCCAGAGTACAACACCATCCCTGTCGAGGCAAACAACGTAGTGACTCCGGCGATGATACGTTTCGTCGTAAAATGTACCGCACACGTACATTGTTCCATTGGAAGCAACATCTACATCGGCTTCAACACAATCGGTAACGCCGGGAATGATGTACACTTTCTGCCAGAGCAGGACACCCGCCAGGTCCGTTTTAGAAACGTTCAGCTGGTCGATTGAGTTCATCGTAACCATTGCGTACGTTTCATCTGCAGGCGACCATGCCATACCTACGCCCCACGACTGGTCGTATGACGGAAAAACACGTTGAATCAGTGTTTGCGCAGTGAGCGCCAGGCCAACTATCCAAACAGCGGTAATAAGAAGTACAGATTTTTTCATGCGGCTTTACTTTTAAATTGTCGCGACCGTCCATGTCGAAAAATATCGCATGGATGGCACATCAAACGCGGGGATGGGGGGAATGTTGTATGCAAGATACCAAAATAACGCGGTGTGCCCTGCAACAACTCATTCCTGATTTCAACGCATTCAATCCCCGCGTCACGCATTCAGCGCATTGTTTTTCAGCAACCTGGCTATGCATTTCGTTACCGGTCCAATGCAAAAAACGCCCTCAGATTTCTCCGAAGGCGTTTCTCAAACAAGTTACCTAAACCACGTCCTTGCGGACGGCATTATTACTTCGCGATAACTACGCGCACTGTATTAACGGTTTCACCAGTTGTTACCTGGAAGAAATAAATTCCATTTGACCAGGTAGTCACGTCGTACTGAAGGTTGTTGGTCCCTGCAGCCATGTCGTGATTTTCGTTGATCAATACTTTTCCGGTCATGTCGTAAGCGAATACATTCACATCAGCGCCTGCGTTCAGGTTGATCGACATGTTGAGTGTTTCGTTCGCCGGGTTAGGATAAAGAGTTATTGAACTCAACTCCTGTTGTTCCTGAACACCTACTGCAAACTGAACAACTGATGTTGTTGTGTCGGTACATCCGTTTGCGTTGGTAACGACCAGGGTTACGGTGTATGTTCCGTTTGTGAACAGATGTGAAGGGTTCTGCGCAGTTGACTGTGACTGATCACCGAAATCCCAGAAGTAAACTGTTCCGCCTGCTGAAGTGTTGTTGAATACAACGAGTTGGTTGTTCCATGAGTAATTGAACGCCGCGGTTGGTGCAGAAAGTGTTGTTACAGTAACTGGTGTAGAAGCTCCTGTTCCGTTGCACGGATCAGCATTCGTAACCGTTACTAAATAAACACCGGCAGCACTTACAGTGATCGACTGTGTGGTCTCACCATTTGGAGCCCAGAGGTAAGTATCAGAAGGCGATGCAGTCAGTGTAACTGTTTCACCAGGACACAATGCAGTTGCACCGGTAACCTGTACAGTTGGTGCAGGAGCGGCGCTCGCGCTTACTGTTGTTGAAGATGACGTTGCAGAACAACCGTTACCGTCTGTATACGTTACGGAATAAGTTCCGGAATTCATTACGGTGATGCTCTGTGTCATTTCGTTGTTCGGGCTCCACATGTTGCCGGTAGTCTGGCTTGAAGTAAGAACAACGCTGTCGCCGGTACAGAATGTAGTAGGACCGCTTGCAGAAACAGTTGGTGCAGTTGGATTCGGGTTAACGGTTACCACTGTTGGCAATGAAGTTACAGTACATCCGTTCAGGTCTGTGTAAGTTACATCATACGAACCTGAAGCGTTCACAACGATAGCAGGAGTTACTGCCTGGTTGTTCCACTCGATTCCTGTTGCCTGTGAAGAAGTCAATGTTACACTTCCGCCGTTACAGAACGTTGTTGAACCGCTTGCGCTGATTGTTGGTGCAGTTGGTGTTGGGTTAACAGTTACCGCGATTGCGTTTGAAGTAGAAACACATCCGTTTGATTTGGTAACAGTAACGCTGTACGATCCTGAAGCAGAAACAGTGTTCATCTGTGTAGTTGCTCCGTCGCTCCAAAGGAAAGTAGCACCCGGGTAAGAACCTGCATCAAGCGTAACTGAACTGCCCTGGCAGAATGTAGTTGCGCCCTGTGCAGTTGCTGTTACTGTGAATGCGTTGTTTGTAGCCGTAGTATACGCTTCGTTCTGCGGATCCCATGAAGACCAGCAATCGGTCCAGTCTGATGCACCGAATGCACCGCGGTAAGCTACTGGTGTAAACCATGGATCGTTCACGTACGAATCAGAGAATGATGCACCGGTCATAAGTGGCGATACCGCGTTCAGTGTAAGATCAGGTGTAGTCAACGAGAGGTTATTCACCATCAATGATGACGCTGAATTGATCGTGCTGTTGTTTGTTCCTGCATTGTAATACCAACCGGTTGAATTGGATGGGTTACCAATGTTAAACGCACCACTCGTATTATTCGGGTTAGCGGCAGAAGTAGCGGCAAGTGTATCGTCCATCTGAACAAATACGGTATTCTGGTAACGCAATACGTTGTTCGTTGCGTTAGTCTGTGTAGCTGTGTTTTCCATCAGCAGGCCTGTTGGATAACCGGCATATACTGAATTGAAAATGCTGGTTTCAGAATTACGACGGATGTGATTCGCACGACGGTACAGTGCGTTGATCACCGGGTTGAAGCAATACGGGCCGTAAATAGAAACGTTGCTGAAGATCGGGCGTGTTACAGGAGTACGTGTACTTCCCGCTGCATCGTTATCAGACTCGTGTCCGTTTGAACCAGACTGGTCAGCGATGTTCGGGTCACGCATAGCAACAGCCCACTGGATTTTTCCGCGGAAGCCGTAATCAGTGTCAAAATCATCGTCCCAACCGCGAAGAGCGATGAGGTGTTTGCAGTTTACAGTTCCACCGAACCACTCGAATGAATCGTCACCGGAGTAAGAAACCTGTACGTAATCGATAATTGTTTTGCGTCCAACAGCACACATCGTAAGACCATTGATCTCCGAGTTTGGCTGGAATGCAACACCAGGATATTCGATACGCACATAACGAAGAACGCCGGAACTGTCATCGTCATTCGGGGTCAAACCACCACCGTAAATTGTACCTACACCACCTTCAACGATGCCTTCACCGTCTGTGGTTCCGTTTGCAACGCTTGCTGCCCAGTTGGTACCTGCACGTCCGCAAATAATAACTCCACCCCAGTCGCCATACGAACGCTGGCCTACTGATTTCTGTGAAGTAAATACGATGGGCTGATCCACTGTTCCGTCTGCAATCAGTTTTGCATCACGCTCAATGATCAGTGTTCCTTTGGTAATAAAGTCTCCTTTGATAACCGTTCCGGGCTGAATGGTTACTGTAACACCCGCCTTAACATACACCCACCCGTCGAGCAGGTAAATGTTGTTGCTGGTCCAGGTTTCGTTTGCTGTAATATTTCCTTGCTTGATGATCTGGGCATTTATTCCCAGGGTCGCCGCGATCATCAGGCTGCAGGTCAGTACTAGTTTTTTCATTGTGTTTGTCTTTTTGAGTGTCTGTTATTCGGAAACAAAACTACCTGTGCACTATAACGCGGGTGTGAATGGGGCTTTATATAAATGTTATGGAAGGTTATGGCAGTGTGAAGTCTGTGCATGTACCACAGCCCACAAACAGGAGCCTGTGCCGACCCTTTGCCCGAATCAGCGGATTTTCGTTTGTTACCAAAAGGAAAAGGAATTGTTGCCCGACAAAGACGTAACGTGGTGTTTACGTCAGGGGGTAGTGACTTAGTTTGGCTAACAGGAGCTGAAGGAAACCGCTTAAGCGGTTGAGTAACCAATCGCTATAGCAAACTTCGCAAACGGTTTCAACCGTTTTCCATTTCAGGGTCACTGCGAGGCACGAAGCAGTCTCTTCTCCGGAGAGGAGACTGCTTCGTGCCTCGCAGTGACTCCTCAGTTGGTCTTCGGTTCGAATAAGCGCACCGTTACGCCAAACGTCACGTACGTACCGCGTTTAAACGACGACATGATGTTGTCCGTCTTGCGGTCAAGACCATTCGCATCTTCATCCTGCATGAGCAACGTTTCCTGGTTCAACAGATCGGTGATGTTTAAACGGATGTCGATGTTCTTGTTCTTTCCGAGTGTCTTCACAATCGAAAGATCGAGTTGATGACGCGGCATTTCGTAGATCTCCGGAACGTCGAGTACACCTACCACTACTACACGCGGACCGATAACGTTGTACATCACGTTCACCTGCCAGCCGGAAGAATCCGTTTGCCAGAACAACCCGGCGTTTACAATCCATGGCGACTGTCCCATCATCGGGCGCTTGTTGGCTTGCGGACCTGTGTATGTACTGGACAATGTGATTTCGCTATAGATATAAGCCGCATTGGCCACGATCGACAGGTTGCGGATCACCGGAACATTCACGCTGTCGAGTTTCTTGCGGATCTCGAATTCGATACCGTAACTGGTTGCAAGCGGTGCGTTGTCCCATGTGAAACTGCGGATACCACCTGCACCCACACCGGGAACGAAATACATTTCGATCGGATTTTTAAAACGCTTGTAGAAAACACCTACTGTGATGTTCTCACCCGGACGCGGATAAAACTCCCAGCGCAAATCAACGTTGTCGATCTCCGCGGTCTGGAGCGAATCGTTTCCTACGTTGATCGAGTTCGAAATGAAATCGTAGAAATACAACGGTGCTATTTCGCGGAACTCCGGACGGTTTAGTGTTTTGCCATACGCCGCACGAACGAGCATGCGATCGGTGAAGTTGTACGCAATATTGAGTGAAGGCAAAGTGTTCAGTTTATCGTTGTTCACAATAACCGTATCGCCATTCTGTTTGTTGCTATTCAATTGCTGAACGTTGTGTTCCAGACGCACGCCGGCACTGACCCGCACGCGCTCGTGTTTTTCTCCATCCGTTTTTCCTTTGAACGAACCGAACGGCAACAAAACCATCGCGTATCCGGCCTGGAGATTATTCGTTGCAAAATAAGAATCTGAAGGTTTCGTGTCTTCGTCAATCGCAAAACCATCTACGTTATTGACATTCTCCGGAGAGAAAATCTGGTCAATGGTCGTAGTCAGCAATGCATAATTGCCGTAGGTCTGGAACGATCCGCCTTTGTAACCGATGTTCCGCACACCGAAATGTCTTTCTTTCGATTCGATGTACGCACCTGCTTTTACAGTGAACGTAAATCCGTCTTTTTTTGCAACCGAATCTTTTCCAATCGTAATATCCTGCTCGAGGTTCATTGAACCCGCCATGGTGTGTTCATCCATCGCTACGTAAATACGGCTCAGGTAAAACGGCTGCGCGCTGTTCGGAACATACAGGAAATACGGATCATCTGGCCCTGCACTGAACGGCGAATAGTAGCGTGCACGTTTCCAATCGGGATCATTCCGGCGACCGAGTGAATACGCCAATGTATAATCCAAACGCGTGCGCTTGTTGTTGAAATCATGTTCCGCACCAATCTGCCCGGTGTAAATGGTCCGTTGTACGTAGTGGAACGAATATTCGTGACGGTATTCTCCATCTTCGAAATTACTTCCCGTACGGAACGAATTTTCATTGTCACCCAATTGGTTGAAAAGGTTCTTCACGGTGAAACGGTGCTGACCGGCTTTCCCGAAACGGAATGCGTTGTTCTGCACAAAAGCAATACGCACACTGTTTACATAATTCGCGTCATCGTAATTGATCAGTGTATCGCTGTGTGTCGCGCCCGGACTAAACGCGTAGTAATCGTACCGTTTTTGATTCCAGTAACTGTTGGTGTTGGAATAGTTGATGGACGTAATATTTCCAAACTGGAATTTCGGTTTACTCAACCGGTAACTGAGCGTGAGATTAAAACGCTGGTCAGGATTAGCATCACTGGTTTCGTATCCCCATGTATTTTGCAGGGATTGACCTACGGTCTGCAATGCTGCAGGACTGAGCATAGGATTGCGGATGTTTGCTGGAAAATCAGCAGGAAGTTCACGCGACTTCAAACCCAGTCCATACGCATCACGAGTGCCCACACGATTCGCCTGGAACGGTTCAAACGTTGTTCCTGAACGGTAGCCAAACTGGTAATTGAGGTTCAGGCTGGTTTGCTGGGGAATATCCGTAGTTGTGAGACGAACTACTCCTCCGGCAAATTCTCCCGGCAAATCAGCTGACGGCGATTTGGTGACCATGAAACGATCGATCATCGGCGCAGGAATCAAATTGAATGAGAATGCTTTCACATCGGATTCCACAGAAGGCGCAAGTACATTGTTCAGCAAAACGGAATTGTAACGCTCAGAAAGTCCGCGGATAATGATGAAACGATTGTCCACCAGCGTTACTCCCGGAATTCTTCGCGCAACCTGTCCGGCATCGGTGGAAGTAGATTTTTTAATTTCTCCCTGCCCTTGTCCGTCTGTTGCGTTATTTCCTTCCTGGATATCTTTCAATACCGTTGCCTGCGACTGCGTAGGTTTGATCCCAACAATCGTTACGAACCCGCTCGTATCATTACCAACGAGTTGTGCTGCTTTTTCCAATGGAAAATCAACCGTGGTTGTTTTACCTGCTGTAACCACCACATTTTTCACCACTACCGGCGCATAACCCGTGTACTTGCAGGATACGCTGTACGTTCCCGGCGGAACTTTGATTTCAAATTTTCCATCGAAATCTGCAGGCGCTCCTAATGATGTGCTGTCTATGCGTACAATGGCTCCGTACGCGGGCGCGTCATTATTGTCTTTTTCGGTCACCGTTCCGGCAATTGTTCCTTTTTGGGACCAAACTCCGAAACTCCACAGGGTCAGCAGTAAAACGAGGGAAAAACGCATGTTTTTGATGGATAAATTACAGTGCAAAGAAACCTCCGGAACTTAACGGATACATTACGCCAGTATGAACATGGTGTTAAGACAATGGAGTTAAAAGGAGAATTCCACAGGATTATCTTAATTTTATATTAACATGAGTCAGTGAGTCGCCTGTTAACTTTGACCCGGTAAATTAAGAGAAGATGAATAATACTGACCAAAAGATTTTGCTGGTAGATGATGAGCCGGACATCCTTGAATTTTTGAGTTACAATCTCAAAAAAGAAGGCTACCAGGTGTACACCGCCGGAACCGGAGAAGAAGGAATTGCCGTTGCAAAAAAAGAACAGCCACACCTTGTCTTGCTCGACGTGATGATGCCGGGAGTCGATGGAATTGAAGTCTGCAGGGAATTGCGTGCGGCACCGGGAATGGATAGCGTTGTTATTGCATTCCTTACTGCGCGCAGCGAAGACTATTCGCACATTGCAGGATTTGAAGCTGGCGCTGACGATTACATCAACAAGCCGATCAAACCGCGTGTACTGCTGAGCCGCATCAAAGCATTGCTGAGAAGAAATCCGAACGGAAATGATTCAACTGCTGTTGACGTTGGAAAACTCCGTATCGATCGTGAAAGCTATCTCGTGTTTAAAGAAGGCGCAGAAATTTCTCTGCCACGAAAAGAATTCGAACTGCTTTCCCTGCTTGCATCGAAACCCGGAAAAGTTTTCGCTCGCGACGAGATCTTAAACAAAGTCTGGGGCGATGAAGTGGTTGTTGGTGATCGCACGATCGATGTGCACATCCGCAAGCTCCGTGAAAAACTCGGCGAAGAGTTCATACGAACTGTGAAAGGCGTAGGATATAAGTTCGAGTTTTAGAAAACGAAATTGTCCAGCGTCAATATCAGTCAACATGTCTCTACTGGGTAGTGTCGCAGTTTGAACATTTGATATTTTGACACGGCGACACGGCGCTAAAAAGAAGCACGAAACCCGTTCTAAGCCCGGGCGCTCACGGCGCGTTACCGTTATCTCGCCGTGAGCGCTTGGGCTTAGAATAAGAAATGCCGTAAAAATGCGCCGTGTCGCCGTGTCAAAAAGCAAAGTGAGACACTACTCTCTACTGACGCTGATACTGACACTTTTCCCTTAACTTTAGCGGCATATGAAACAGCTTTCCCTCCGAACGCTTGCCCTTTATGCAGCGGTTATTGTAGGAACCATTTCGATGATCATCGCTGTGGTTACGGAGTATTTCATCGAAGACCGTATTGAATGGCTGGGCATCATCACCGGCGGAATCGTCAGCATGGCGCTTACACTGGTTTCATTTTCCTGGTTCACCAAACGGTTTATCAGCAACCGGATCCGCGCGCTGTACAAAACCATTTACAACGTAAAGCTTCCCGACAACGAACAACTGACTTTGCCCGGAAGCGGCGATGAGCTCATCAATAAAATTCAGATCGAAGTAACGGAGTGGGCAAAGAACCGTTCTTCTGAAATTGAAGATTTACGTAAACTCGAAATTTACCGGCGCGAATTTCTCGGCAACGTTTCACACGAATTGAAAACACCCATTTTCAATATCCAGGGATACATCAGCACGCTGATCGAAGGCGGCATTGAAGACCCGGCGATCAACAAAAAATATCTCGAGCGCACCGAGAAAAGTGTTGAGCGCATGATCACCATCATCCAGGACCTTGAATCCATTTCGCGGATTGAATCCGGTGAGATGACCCTCGATCTCGAAAGTTTCGACATTGGCAATCTCGCGCAGGATGTGATCGAAGGACAGGAAATGAAAGCCGGTAAACGCGGAATTAAATTGCGCGTTCGTGAAAGTCTCAATACAATCCGCGTGCTTGCCGACAAAGACCGCATCCGCCAGGTGTTCACCAATCTCGTTGTCAATTCCATCAAGTATGGCAAAGACAGCGGCGAAACGGAAATCCGTTTGCTCGATATGGAAGACCACGTGCTGGTAGAAGTATCCGACAACGGAATCGGGATCGGCAAAGAACATCTTCCACGTTTGTTCGAACGTTTTTACCGCGTCGACAAAGGCCGTTCACGCGAACAAGGAGGAACAGGACTTGGTCTTGCGATTGTGAAACACATTCTCGAAGCGCATGGTCAAACGATCAATGTGCGGAGCAGTGAAGGTGTAGGATCGACGTTCTCGTTCACCTTACGCAAGGGAAAATAAAATTGCCACAAAGGCGCAAAGGCTCTAAGAGTCACAAAGTCATTGCGAGCGAAGCGAAGCAATTCCGTCTATCGAAGAGGAGACTGCTTCGTTCCGCTTCGCTACTCTCGCAGTGACGAGCTGCTTAGAGTCTTAGTGACTTCGTGGCAAAATCACCTCCTTCTCATCTGATTTTCCACTTCTCTCGTGGAACGAAATCCTCCTTCATCCTGCGTATTTTGCACAATCAAATCCGCTATATGAAGAAACTTTACCTTTTAGTTGCCCTTGTCTTCAGTTGCCTGGGTGCGAACGCACAGCAGGACAAATGCGCGTCCATGACTTTGCTCGACCAGCAGATGCAGGATGCAAACGTGGCCAACCGGATCAACATGACCCGCCAGGCTGCGGCACAGTGGCGCGCGCAACATGCCGGTGAAGTACGCAGTTCATCCGCGCCAGTAGTGACCATTCCAGTGGTTGTGCATGTACTCTACAAAACACCCTCGCAGAATATTTCCAATGCGCAGGTCTATTCACAGATCGCCATTCTCAACCAGGATTATCGCCGACTCAATCCAGATACTACAAATACACCAGCCGTATTCGATTCCATCGCTGCGGATATCAATATTGAATTCTGTCTCGCCACGATCGATCCGCAGGGAAATCCTACGGATGGAATCACGCGCACATCAACAACGGGCGGACAACTCTTCGGTTTTTTCAGCCCACTTTTTGAAGATGCGAAATACGATTCACTCGGCGGAAAAGATGCATGGCCTGCTGATAAATACCTCAACATCTGGGTGTGTGAAATGATTCCGGGATTACTCGGCTACGCACAATTTCCCGGCGGCGATCCTGCAACAGACGGAGTTGTTATTGCATACACTGCTTTTGGTGATATCGGAACAGTTGCCGCACCTTCTACCTTGGGCGAAACCACCACGCACGAAGTCGGTCACTGGCTCGGGCTCTTCCACATCTGGGGCGACGACAACGACTGTATTGCAGGAAGCGATTCCATTGCAGATACACCAAACGCCAGTGTAGCATCCGCAAGCGATTGCAACGTTACGCTGAACAGTTGCGCAAACGAAGATCCCTTCTGGGGATCAGTTGATCCGCCGGATATGGTACAGAACTACATGGACTATTCACACGATTCGTGCATGAATATGTTTACCGAAGGACAAAAGGCACGGATGTATTCCTTCCTCTATGCAGATCCGGTACGCTTTGGATTGTTCAGCTCTCCGGGTGGATGCAACGGCGTAGGCATTGTCGAAACCGCAATGTTCGATCACTATTTCAGCGTATATCCGAATCCAACCGATGGAATTGTAAACGTGAATTATTTCGGAACCGGTTCCGCCGCCATGACCATCGACATTCTCGACATCACCGGAAAAATTGTTGGATCATACACCACGAACGCTTACAGTTATTTCATCGACCTGTCACATCTTCCTGCAGGAATGTACACGATGAAAATCACCGGCGCTGAAGGAACCGCCACAAAGAAATTGATTTTGCAGTAACCCCTGATCCCGTATCCTTACCTGAGAGAGAAGAGAGTCGAAAGGCTCTCTTTTTTTGTTGTGATGGCCGCAGAGGCGCAATGGCGCAAAGAAAAACGCAGAGATCTTACGTTAAATGTTTCTCGCTGTATTACAAGTAATCATTTCCAGCACAATCACGCAGTGATTCCTTTGCTGCCTCTGCTCCCTAAAAACTTTGCGAAAACTTTGCGTCATCGCGCCTCTGCGGCCATTTCATAGTGTCTCGATCGCCTTCTCCACTCCTCCATCAATCCTACCTGCAAAAAAATCCATTTTCTTCGTTGCTTCCAGCGCCTTCTCCAATGAAAACTTCGTTTGCTTCACACTCACCATCTGTCCGCGCTTCATGTGAAACTCCGCGAGATATTCCTGCTCGGTTTGTCCCGGTGTGGGAACACAGATCAGTTTTTTTCCAGCCATCGCGAGATCGCACAACGTACTATAACCGCCGCGTGAAACAACAATTGACGACGATGCAATCGCATCCGCCAGTTTCTGATCGTCGAGATGGTTGATCATCGTTACACCCGGCAAAGGTTCCGAATGATGCGGTTGCCCGGGTTGTCCGCGGAGAATGAGTGAAGGCACAGGATGCGATTTCAGTTCCTTCAGGATCATGTCTTCAAAAATGGTGCGTTGCGGTTCGGGTCCGCTGAGCATGAACAAAACCTGTTCTGTCGTTTTTACTTTCGATGGCGGAAGCAATGAAAAACGTGTCAGCGGTCCAACATACCGGTAATTCTTCTTCGGACGTTTCAGGAAAGCCAGGTCGCCGGATAAATTATCCTTGCCGGCGTTATCCGGAATCCATATCTCGTCAAACTTCGCGTAGAATTTTCGGTGCAATGCACTTGCGGCGAGCGTGAGCATTCCTGCTTTCACACGAAGCTGGTGGGTGATGAAAATATTTTTCGTTTTGTCGGAACGGAAATTCAGCCGGTTATCCGAAATGATAATTTCCGCACCGGTTTCTTCAGCAATACGCTGCGCCGATTTTCTTTCTTCACGCAATGCTTTCGCAATCCGCGGACCGCTTCGCGCCATGTGCACCATGAACTGATCGCTTTTCGGGTAGGTGATGTCATAACCCGGGCAACGGATAATTTTCAGATCAGGAAATCTCCGCGAGAGAAAATCGTGTGGCCTTCCGTCTGCAACGAGAATGACTTCGAAGCCGGCTTGCGTTAAATGGTGAATAACAGGGACGCTACGGGTGGCGTGACCAAGTCCCCAGTCGAGCGGGGCAACGAGTACGCGGGTTGGGGATGGAGGCATCGAACGAAGATAGTTGGTTGGTTAACTGGTTTCTGGCTTGACCCGTGCAAACCAGAAACTATTTAAACTTTTTAACTAACCACCTATATTTGCACCCGTGTCCAAAAAGAACAAACTCCAGCGTTTTGCCGAAATGAAATCCATGCCCAATGTGGTACAGTTTCACTTTGGCAATTTATCGAACGGCATACACCCGTTGCGCGGAAAATGGAAATCTGAATTTTTCAAAAACGACAAACCACTGGTCCTGGAGCTGGGCTGCGGAAAAGGCGAATACACCGTGGGCATGGCGCGGAAATTTCCCGACAAAAATTTCGTTGGTGTCGATATCAAAGGCGCACGCATGTACGTTGGCGCGACCCAGGCGATTGAGGAAAATTTACACAACGCCGCGTTCCTCCGCACGCGTATCGATTTTATCAACGCCCTCTTCGCCGAACATGAAGTGGACGAAATCTGGATCACGTTTCCCGATCCGCAAAAGGAAAAAGAAAGAAAACGGCTCACCGCCCCACTCTTCCTGCAACGTTACTGGCACATTCTTCAACCCGAAGGAATTATTCATCTCAAAACCGACAGCGTGTTGCTTCATCAATACACGTTACGCGTAATGAAAGAAGATGCACACCGCCCGATTTTTTCGACCGCAGATATTTACAACACCATCCAGGAAGAAGATCATGTGTTGCGCACGATCCAAACGAGCTACGAAAAACGTTTTTTGAAACTGGGAATGGCCATTACGTATATCGCTTTTCGTCTCCGTGAAGATTATGCCCGTGGGGTGAAGATTTTCCCGCTCACTATTTTGGGTGAATAAAAAAGTGTGCGTCCCATAAGTTTCGGGTTAAAAAAGTTTCGGGTTGGACTTTTCTCACTATGTTTCAAAGAAGTGTATACAAGTCCGAACGGCCGTAACATTGAAACACAGTGAGCCGGGTCACAACCCGAAACTTTTTAACCCGGGAATTTTCTTACTGCTTCTTGTTTTTCTTGATGATCGCAGCAATTCCATAACCAACTAATCCTACTACCGCTCCGATTAATGCTCCATACAACATGATTGTTCGTTTTTAGTGAGTACACCAAGATAACGAATGAGGCTGTTTATTCCCTCGATGCGCCCGGATAATGACAAAAACTGCCAAAAAAATCCGAATCGCGCGGTTTCTCCGCTAAAAAAAATAAAAGTTGTTACCTTTGTAGCCTTGCGGTCATTCTATACCATATTATTTTTTCTTACCCTGTTCAATTTCAGCGGTATCCCCGAAATCCTCCCAGGAATCTTCGGCGAAGATTACGTGCTCTGTTCCCTGATGGATGAAGAATCCGGCAAAGAAACAGGGAAAGAAAAAGAAGACAATACGGAGAAAGAAAAAGAGAAAGAAGACGTTAAGGAATCCATGCTGGCTTACGAATACCTCTTCGCCGGATTAGGCCAGGGTCTTGATCTGGCCATGCGCAACCGTTTACTGAATGAGCCGGGATACGTTCCCGAAGATCATTCTCCACCTCCCGAATTCGTTTAAAAGGCTCCAGTCCCACTGAAGCCACGCGACCACGTACCTGTGTAATCACTCACCGGGAACGCTGATCCGCATCACCCTGCTTTTTGTATCGTCATTTTCATTCCTGCGGATTCATTCTGTGGGTCACGAAAAAAAACTGCATCACACACCAATCATTCATTTCTTGTTATGAGCCCAGACAAATCAGGAGCCAAATTTTCATTTAGTCAATTGAAAAACGATCTGCCCGCAGGACTCGTTGTGTTTCTCGTGGCACTTCCGCTTTGCCTCGGCATTGCACTTGCCTCAGGAGCGCCTTTGTTCTCGGGCATCATTGCAGGATTTGTAGGTGGAATTGTTGTGGGAATGATCAGCGGTTCTACGCTGGGTGTAAGCGGACCGGCAGCAGGATTGACAACCATTGTGCTTGCATCGATTGCTTCGCTCAAACCCGAGTTTGCCGCCATGAATATTAACCCGGCGAATTTCCCAACGGAAGCAGCACGGTTGGGCATGAAGCTCGCCGACTACGAAGCACAAATGGAATCGTTGCGCACTACCGCGGCATTCCAGATGTTTCTCGTTGCCGTGGTACTCGCAGGTGTGTTCCAGGTCATTCTGGGTTTGCTCCGTGCAGGAATCATTGGCTACTATTTTCCGTCCTCGGTGATCAAAGGCATGCTCGCGGCGATTGGGTTGATCCTGATCCTGAAACAGATTCCGCATGCACTCGGCTTTGATAAAGACGTGGTCGGTGATGAAGAATTTATGCAGAGTGATAAGCACAATACATTTTCGGAGATCTGGTACGCGTTCAAATATTTCAATCCGGGTGCGCTAATCATCAGCGTATTGTCGCTTGGAGTTTTGATCCTGTTCGACCGGCCATTCATGAAACGCTTCGCGGTGTTCAAGTTTATTCCCGGCGCATTGATCGTGGTGATATTAGGAATCATGATCAATTATATTTTCAAGCTTTCCGCACCGGGCCTCTTGCTCATCGATGATCACCTCGTGAAATTACCGGTAGCCCAAACCGCTGCTGAATTCACAGGTTTCTTCAGCATGCCGGATTGGAGTGCGTTGAGCAATCCGAAGGTCTACATCACCGCATTGACCATTGCGATCGTAGCGAGTCTCGAATCGCTGTTGTGCGTGGAAGCAACGGACAAACTGGATCCTGAACGGAGAAACACACCTACCAACCGTGAGTTGATTGCGCAGGGCTCGGGCAACATTGTTTCCGGTCTCATTGGCGGATTGCCCGTGACCCAGGTGATTGTACGCAGCTCGGCAAACATCAACGCGGGTGGGAAAACAAAACTCTCTGCCATCTTTCATGGCCTGTTGTTACTCGGTTGCGCCATTCTCATTCCGACTTTCCTGAACATGATCCCACTTGCATGCCTTGCGGCTGTATTGCTTATGGTGGGATACAAACTCGCGAAAGTGTCGCTGTTCAAAGAAATGTACAAGATCGGTTGGGAACAGTTTCTGCCATTCCTTGTCACAATCATTGCCATTCTTTTCACCGACCTGCTGAAAGGCATCGGTATTGGAATGGTGTTCGCGATTTTTTATATCCTGCGGAAAAATTACCGGACCTCCTATTTCTTCCACAAGAACGAAGTGAAAGCCGGTGAACAGATCCGCATCGTGTTATCTGAAGAAGTTACTTTCCTGAATAAAGCCAGCATACAATTGATGCTGGAAGAATTGCCGGAAAACTCCAACGTACTCATTGATGGGTCACGTTCTACAAACATCGATTACGATGTGGTGGAGATCATTCAGAACTTCAAAAAACACGGTGCAACTATTAAGAACATTACACTGGAATTGAAAAATATTCCGGAAGTAGAAATTTCATCAGGACACTGATGAACCAAAAAAAGCACCTTATGGAAAGATCATATGATCGCCTCTTAGAGAATAATAAAGCCTGGGCCGTACTTCAGAGAAACAACCATCCTGAATTTTTCACACAGCTCGCGGCAGAGCAAAAACCCGAATACCTTTGGATCGGCTGTTCCGACAGCCGCGTTCCTGAAAACGAGATCACCGGGACAAGACCGGGAGAAATTTTTGTACACCGGAACATTGCCAACATGGTTGTGCATAGCGACATGAACCTGCTCAGTGTACTTTCGTATGCCGTAGATGTGTTGAAAGTAAAACACATCATCGTATGCGGACATTACGGCTGCGGCGGTGTATTGGCCGCAATGGGCAACAAACAATACGGTTTAATTGACAACTGGCTGCGTCATATTAAAGATGTGTACAGGTTTCATCATCCCGAACTCGACGCTATCGAAGATGAGACTGCGCGCGCACGTCGCTTTGTCGAAGTAAACGTGATGGAGCAGGTACACGACCTGGGCAAAACATCCATCGTGCAAAATGCCTGGGAGAAAAAACAACCGTTGCATATTCACGGCTGGGTGTATGATCTTGCGGACTGTCGCATTCGTGACCTGGAAGTTACCTTTACATGCGCAAAGGAATTGCACAGCATCTATCACCTCGAACCGAAATGAAATTCCGTAATTACTAAGTCGATTGACATGAGTCAGAACACGGTTAATACGAATGAAGTTCCCGGCAATGCAACCGCCGCGCGATCATCAGGGCAACACGGGAAACATCACTTTGATGAAGCCCATGTGCTGCATGAACTGAAGCATTACCTGCCTACGCAAACTCCGCTGAAGGATTTCATTCACCACAATACCCTTCACGCGTTCCAGCAGCAGAAATTTTATGATGCTATTTTTCATGCTTCCGGAATTTTCGGCTACCAGGTTACACTCGAGCTCGATGATTACCGGAAGCTGTACCAAAACGGGCGCATCAAAGCGAATGTGGTCGACCGTGTGGTTACTTCGGCAAAAGGTGCTTCTCATCTCAACGAATGGAAAAACCGTATGCTCACGAAGGCATACAACACGGTTAATCATCCGCGGATAGGAGAACTGCGTGCCGAATGGAAATCAACACACGGTGTGGAACTGGATTACAAAGTTCATCCTTTGCTGTTTCGCATTCTTGCCGGGTATCTCGACCAGGGAATTTCTTCGTGGAAATTTCCGATGGTCGAAGGCGGCTTCCTCGCTTCGATGCGTGAGCTGGAGAAAAACAGTTTTACCAGCCTCTTAAAAACCAGGCGGGCGAAAGAACTCCTGCTGAATACGCAAACGACTATAATTTCATTGCTGCGCATCGTGGTTGGCAATGAAGCATACTTTGAGCGTTACCTTTTCGATCAGCAGTTCAGTCACCAGGGCTGGTCGGGACTTGTTTCTGCAGTAGAAGACGCACCGCACGGGTTGCCCGATACAAAACCCATTTCGCTTCATGATTTAATCGTGTTCGAGCTCATACTGGAAATCGATGCACTGGAATCGAAGCTTGGATCGCAGTGGGAACCTTTGTGCAGCAACAAGAGAAATGGTCCGGCAGATTTATTCGCCCCCACGCCCTCCTCGGAATTGCGCGAAGTATTCAGCCTCTGGCAGGATGCTTTTGAATGGAGTTACTACGATGAAGTGCTGCAGGGAGTCCGCGTGAATGCGGAACGGCCAGTCTCCGCACAAACCACAAAATCGTTCCAGGCGGTTTTCTGTATTGACGAACGTGAATGTTCGTTGCGCAGGCATATCGAGTACGTCAATTCAAGATGTGAAACATTGGGCTGGCCCGGATTTTTCAGCGTTGAATTTTATTTCCAACCGGAACACGCAAAGTTTTACGACAAGCTTTGCCCAGCTCCCGTTACTCCCGGTTACCTGATCAAAGAAACAGGAAGCACCCAGGAGCACAAACATGAATTGTTGTACAACAAACACGGTCATTCGCTCTTCCTCGGTACGTTGATGACCATCACGCTCGGTTTCTGGGCAGGAATAAAATTGTTCTTCGACCTGTTCCGTCCGAAAATGACCCCGGCAATTTCGAATGCATCCAGTCACATGGGACAGAATTCGCACCTGACCATTGAAAACACCAATCCGAACAACCGTGAGAACGGATTACAGATCGGGTTTACGGTGCAGGAAATGGCTGCACGTGTGGAATCGCTCCTGCGCGGAACAGGAATGATCCGCGACTTTGCTCCGATTGTGTACATCCTCGGGCACGGATCGAGCAGTGCGAACAATCCGCATCACGGTGCACACGATTGCGGTGCGTGCAGTGGCCGTCCCGGTTCTGTCAATGCGCGTGTGTTTGCGTTCATGGCCAACCACAAAGGAGTGCGCACTTTGCTTGGTGAACGCGGCATAGAAGTTCCGCAGCGCACGGTTTTCATTGGTGGCATGCACGATACGGCAAGTGACCAGATCGAATTCTACGACGAAAGGAAACTCACCGGTGAGACCGTACAGATGCACGCGCAGAACCGCATTTCATTTGAACATGCGCTCGACCTGGATGCAAAAGAACGCTCACGGCGGTTTGCTTCCATCAATACCAAAATGGATATCAAGAAAGTGCGTGAAGCCATTCGCAAGCGTTCCGTTTCGTTTTTTGAACCACGTCCGGAACTTGGACACGGCACCAATGCATTGTGCATCATCGGCCGGCGCAAGATCACGCGCGGGTTGTACCTGGACCGCCGCGCATTTTTGAACTCTTACGATTACACCACCGACCCGGAAGGAAAATTGCTGCTCGGCATCATGCGCCCGATCGGTGTGGTGTGCGGCGGCATCAACCTGGAATACTATTTTTCTCGCGTCGACATCAATAAATTCGGCGCAGGGACAAAGCTTCCGCATAACGTAACCGGTTTGTTCGGTGTAACCAACAGCAGCGACGGCGATCTTCGCCCGGGGCTTCCGCAGCAAATGATCGAACCTCACGATCCGGTACGGCTCATGGTGATTGTAGAACATTTCCCGGAAGTGGTTTTGAAAACCATTCAGTCGGTGCCGGAAGTTTACGAGTGGTATGTGAACGAGTGGGTACACATTTCGGCGCTTCACCCGGAAACGAACGAGTTTCATTATTTCAAAAACGGTGAATTTGTCAAGTACGATCCGTTAACGAAAGAAATTCCTGTCATCACTTCTTTTGAAAAACTGTTTGAGAACGCACCTGAAATGGAATCGGCACACATCACCGATGCAACCAAAGAAAATTTACCCGTTTACCTGATCAACTGATAGCATGAACCAGTTACTCGTTTTATTTATTCTTCTTCCTCTTGCCGGATTTGTCCTGAGCCTTCTATTCCCGCGCAGGAGCGAAAAAGTTATTTCCATGATCGCCATTGGCACGATGGGACTTCAGGCGCTTCTTGTCCTTGCGTTTACCACCTGGTGGATCATCAAAGGACACCCGGTGCTGGACATCAAACAATTCATTGTTTACAAAACGGCCGGCTTTGAATTTTTCATCGATTTCTATTTCGATAAAATCACTGCGGTTTTTGCCATTGTTGGTTCGCTTCTCGCATTTGTGGTTGCTGTTTTCAGCCGGACCTATCTTCACCGCGAAGAAGGCTTCAAACGTTTTTTCAATACGATCCAGTTTTTCTTCCTCGGTTATTGCATCATTATTTTTTCCGGAAACTTTGAAACGCTCTTCGTTGGCTGGGAGATTATCGGGCTTTCCTCATTCCTGCTCATCGCGTTTTACCGCGACCGTTATCTTCCTGCACGCAACGGATTGAAAGTAATTTCGTTTTACCGGCTCAGCGACATCTGCCTGATTCTCGTCATGTGGCTAAGTCACCATCTCTGGCACGGCAACGTAACGTTTGCGGAGTTCAACAATACTGCAGCAGTGAGCGAACATTTTCATGCGCATCCAACGACGTACATGCTGATCGTTTTTCTTCTTCTCGGTTCTGCCTTGATCAAATCGGCGCAGTTTCCGTTTTCGTCGTGGCTGCCAAGGGCGATGGAAGGTCCGACCACATCAAGCGCCGTATTTTATGGTGCGCTGGCCGTACACATCGGGGTTTTTCTCGTGCTGCGTACGATTCCGTTCTGGGAAAATGTTTTCGCAGTGAAAATCGTGCTCATCGCTGTTGGACTGCTCACTGCACTCGTGAGCACATCCATTGCACGCGTTCAGTCGACCGTAAAAACACAGATCGCGTATGCTTCCACAGCGCAAATCGGAATTATTTTCATCGAGATTGCATTAGGATTTGAAACCCTCGCCCTCATTCACTTCGCAGGAAATGCATTTTTCAGAACTTACCAGTTGCTGCTCTCGCCCTCTGTCCTGAACTATCTTGTTCACGAGCAATTTTTCAGCTTTGCTCCGGGGAACCAAAATAGTTCGGACGGGTTGGTGGCGAAACTCCGGTCAACGGTTTACATGCTGTCGTTGAAAGAATGGAACCTCGACCGGATCCTGCGCAGCATATTCTGGGCACCGCTGAAATGGATTGGAAAGCAATTTTCATTTGCTACGCATACAACATCGCTCGGGGTCATTGCATTGGTGGTTGCAGGAGGTTTGGGGATGTATTTTGCCGGGGACGCAATTCCCACATCTGCTCTCACGCAATTCCCGCTGGTATTTGCTTCCTGCGCATTGATTGTACTTCTCGCTGCATTCTCAGCACGAACAGATGCACGCAGGACCTGGGCACTGATCGTGCTCGGACAGTTTTTATTGTCGCTGGCGTTTTTCTATTCGGCTAACGCCACAGCAACAGATCTCACTTTGTACATCGCGGGAATTCTCGTTTCATCAATTGCCGGATTTTTCTGTCTCCACGCGATCAACGCCATCGACAACAACATCAAACTCGATGCGTATCACGGTTACGCGTATGAACGTCCGCGCACCGCATTTGTGTTTTTACTCGCGGCGTTGGGAATACTTGCTTTCCCCGTGACCACCGCGTTCGTTGGGCTCGATGTGCTGTTAACGACGATTGGCTCCGACCAGGTTCCGATGATTACACTCGTGTCGCTCTGCGTGATTTTGATCGAGCTCGCATCACTGCGGATTTACGTCCGCGTGTTTATGGGTAACCATAAAAAATTGAATCACCCGGTGGCGTACCGTTCGTCGTAGACGAAAATAATTTACCGGTGAAGAATTGAAACAGTTTGTAGGGTAGTTTGCTGTTGTTGTGTAACGCGTACGGTGTATACACCTTCCGGTAGGAAGGAGACGCTGATCACAGCAGTGTTTCCAAGGAAACATGAAGTGAAGACGATTCTGCCTGAAACGTCGAAAACTTCCAGCAAACTTTGTTCATTCACATCGAACGGATTCGTCACCGACAATACATCATCGGCGGGACTCGGATAAACGTTGAGATTGTTTCCCGGAATTTCAGGAATACTTTGCGGCCCCACAATAACGGTCTGCGTAGAAGTATCGCTGTGACATCCGTTCCAGGTTACGTGCGTAACCACGTACCATCCGTTTGAAGGAAACGTGTACGTTTCATTTGCCGTGCCCGTTGCAAATCCCTGTCCGAAATTCCATTCGTGATCTGTGGCTGCGGTATTCGCAGTGAATGAATACGTTGTTCCGGAAGTAAGCGTTGCTGTAAATGACGGATCATCGTAATAAATTTCTGTATTCCACACGCTCATGGAATCGAGAACAGTTGCTGCAGCGTACTGCTGAAGAAAAAGTGCATCAGCCGATGACAATCCCCCGGTGTACGATAAACCAACCGGGCTTCTCCGGTAAATGGTTGCATAAAAAACGCAGGCGTTGAGATACGAGCCGTGCAAACTCGGGTGACTTTCATCGGCAATGTAGAGATCGAAAGCAGGTGTTGTGGCAATCACATCGCGCCAGGCTTCTCCGCAGGGAGCAACGATTGCATCATTGTCATGCCCCATCTGCAGGTAACGGTTACGCAGTTGATCCTGCATGCCTTGATACGTGCACACTGGCGGATACGCCGTGCAGTTTTGTGCATCACCGTTCTTTCTTCCCCACGTCATATAGAATACCGTTTGCGTACAGGAGTCATTCAGGTGGACGAGGCTGTCGAGTCCCTCTGCATAAGGAAGAACCCAATTCGTTACAAATGCTGAATCAAGGGCCGGTTCCTGGCTCTGCGCTTGCAGAACGACATAATCCCATGGTTGCTGATTGATCTTCAACTGTGAGGTTAAACTGTTCCAATGGTCGTCCAGCGTATAACCACCCGGTGTGTAACTATCGAAAGTAACTGTGTCGCCGCCTGACAACGCAAGCTGGTAAACGAGATCAGGAAGGTTATTGAATGCGGTGTAGGAATTGCCGAGCCAGAGGATGGAAGTGGTTTGCGCGGAGCAAACATTAAATAGTAAGGTGAGGCCTAAAATGAGTTTGCGCATAACACAAATATAATTCAAACGCTCCCTTGGGCCTTCGGCCCTTTTGCCGCGGATTCGCAGATTACGCAGATTACGCAGATTTAAAAAAAATAATTGCATGATTTTAATCCTTCAATCTGCGTAATCTGCGCATCTGTGGCTACACGCCGAAGGCGTTACAACGGGTTGCGTTATCTCTTCACATCAGGTTAATTAATTACGCACTTAGTATTAACACAAGTTGCGAATGTTAATCAAACATTGCGTTCGGGGTATGCAACGAAATGAACAGGTGGCTGAAGACCAATCTACTTTTCAAGTTCAAAAACAGTGATTTTTGATAATTAATCGCAATTTTCTGTGAATTAAAATTCCGCCGCTTAACATATCCATAACATTAAGGACACGTTAATCCAACAATTCAAAGGTTTCTTTGCGTCAAATTAATGTAAAGTCAAAGAATCTTTAATGTTAAGTATGAATCGCTCCGGTTTACTTTCGATTATCTTCTTCAGCCTGGTTTCAGTACACGTAATGGTGGCTCAGACCGACACCATCCAAAAAATTGCTCCTGCAAAAAAAGATCACTGGTACGATAAGCTGAGCTTCCGGGGTTATACACAACTCCGTTATAACCGACTGGGCGAAACCAACAAAGACTTAAAACTTAACCAGGACAAAAGTGTTGGCGACAAAGGAGGTTTCCTGATCCGGCGCGGCCGACTTGTTCTCTGTGGAGATGTTCACCCGCGTATTTACGTGTACATACAAAACGATTTTGGAGTTACCGCCGCTGCTTCCATTTCGCAAACCGTACTTCACTACACCGGTTTGCGCGACGCGTATTTCGATCTTGCCCTCGATTCTGCAAAAACATTTCGCATTCGTTTTGGACAGAGTAAAGTTCCTTTCGGATTTGAGAACATGCAGTCAAGCCAGAACAGGTTGCCGCTTGATCGTGCAGATGGTTTGAACAGCGCTGTATCCGGTGAACGTGATCTGGGCGCTTTCTTCTACTGGGCACCTGTAAAGCGTCGCAAGCTTTTTAAATCGCTCGTAGACGATGGCCTGAAAGGTTCAGGCGATTACGGATGTTTTGGTTTTGGTGTGTTCAACGGGCAAACAATCAACAAGGCGGAAACCAACAACAACCTTCATGTTGTGGGACGGTTCACCTGGCCGTTCAATCTGAAAAACCAAACGTTTGAAGTTGGCCTGCAGGGATACACCGGTTTTTATACACTTGAAAGTGTGTCGGCAGGAACCAAAGTCAGTTCAGATAAAAACTACATCGACACGCGGTATGCGGCAACGTTCGTGATCTATCCGAAACCATTTGGATTACTTGCCGAATACAACATGGGTAAAGGACCTGTGTACGACGCTTCAGGCGATTCTGTGAAAGTCGATAATCTTGAAGGGGGATTTATCACCATCAATTACATGTTCAAATTGAAACGATGGAACCAGGTAATTATTCCTTACGCGCGTGCACAGTATTTCTCTGGCGGATTCAAAACCGAACTCGATGCAGCTCATTATAAAGTGAATGATTACGAATTTGGGATCGAATACCAGTTCTATAAAAACTTTGAAATAACAGTTGCCTATTTAATGGCCAACCGAAGAATTGAGAACAAACCGAACGAAACCAACTACCAGTCGGGCAATTTACTTCGTCTGCAACTCCAATTTAATTATTAACTTGCTGATATTCAGCGATAAGCCATCGCTGCCAGAGTGATAACACTAACTTAACATTAGCCATGGGATACAAGCATAATTTTGACCCCGAACAAGACTATACACCAAAAGCACCAATGAGTTTTCTACAATTCCTCCTTCCGAAAGACCGTAAGTTTTTTCCGCTGTTTGAACAGGCAACCAGTAACCTGGTTAAAGCTTCCAAAGTTCTCGTTGAACTCGTAAATACTACGCCCGACAAAAGAAAAGAACTGATCCGTGAGATTGAACACCTCGAGCACCAGGGTGATAACATCACGCACATGATCTTTAACGAGTTGAGCAGGAATTTCATCACTCCATTCGATCGTGAAGACATTCACGCACTCGCATCTGCAATTGATGATGTACTTGATTTCATTCATGGATCGGCGAAACGGATCGATCTCTACAAGGTAACCGAGCTTTCGGAAACCATTACGTTGCTCGCAGATTGCATTCTCAAAGGAGCAATTGAATTGAACGTGGCTGTAAAGAACCTGGAGAACATGAAGAACATCATGATCATCAAAGAATCATGTGTGAAGATCAACAGCCTGGAGAATCACGCCGACGATGTGTTCAACACGGGAATTGCGCGGTTGTTTGAAGAAGAAAAAGATCCGATCAACATCATCAAGATCAAAGAGATTCTTTCTGCGCTTGAAACAGCGACAGACAAATGCGAAGATGCTGCCAATACCATTCAAACTATCCTTGTTAAATACGCATAGGCTGCTTTCGCTGATAAGCTGTCACACACTATGATGTCCCTTCTCCTCATAATCATTGGCCTCGCCATCGTCTTCGATCTGATCAACGGATTTCACGATGCAGCCAATTCTATCGCCACGGTAGTTTCAACCAAAGTACTTACACCTTTCCAGGCAGTACTGTGGGCAGCGGCTTTCAACTTTGTCGCATTCTGGATCTTCGATCTGAAAGTGGCTGATACTGTTGCAAAAACAGTACACAATGATGCCATCAATCTCAGCGTAATTTTCTCAGGACTGGTAGCGGCCATTTTCTGGAACCTGCTCACGTGGTGGTACGGAATTCCTTCCAGTTCTTCGCACACATTGATCGGTGGATTTGCCGGAGCGGCCATTGCACACGCCGGTAATTTCGACGTGGTGAACCAGGATAGTATTCTGAAAACGTTCATGTTTATTTTCCTTGCACCGCTGATCGGTATGTTGATCGCATACATACTCACGGTGATCATCATTCACATTGCCAAACGGAGTACACCATCGAAAGCAGAACGATGGTTCAAACGGATACAGCTTGTTTCATCGGCCGCATTCAGTATTGGTCACGGGGGAAGTGATTCACAAAAAGTAATGGGAATTATCGCAGCGGCACTCATGGTGTTTAATACATACATGATGAAGCAGGATGCGGAGTATAAAACGCAGGATTGGAACACGCTTGGATTTGTGTACGAAGATGAAGTGACCAAAGCCAAGATTGAACTTCCGGCAGGCAAGACTTACGCGGAGTACAAAAAAGAATACAAGGAAACGCACGGACATTCGATCAAAGAAAAGATCAAGCACATTCCAAACTGGGTTCCACTCATGTGTTACTCCGCCATCGGCTTAGGTACAATGATGGGTGGCTGGCGTATCGTAAAAACGATGGGCACAAAAATTACCAAGGTTACTCCGCTCGAAGGAGTTGCTGCGGAAACTGCAGGTGCCATAACGCTCTTCGGAGTCTCGCAAGGCCTGGGCATTCCGGTTTCAACTACACATACCATCACCGGTTCGATTATCGGTGTGGGTATGACGAAAAGGTTGAGTGCTGTCCGATGGGGCGTAACCACCAACCTGCTCTGGGCGTGGATCCTCACGATACCGGTTTCCGGGCTTGTGGGAGCGGTGACGTATTACATCATGCGGGCGTTGAGTTAACGCGTTCCTCTTCATTTTACACATGTAAATCAGTCACAGTGCGCAGTTCCTTCGGATCAGTGCGCAGTCCTGCTACTGATTTCTACGATGATTGTTGCGCGATAGTATTCGTTTGTTTTTGACATGGCGACGCAGCGTTCGCGCTCAAGCAGCGTTTGAGTTTCGTGAATCGCGTAGCGATTAAATCCCATTTAATCTGTTTCGCGAAGCGATCATCCGCGGAAATTCGCTCAATCCGCGCCCTGAGCGCAGCGAGGGGTCCGCGTTCCTATTAAGTAACACTTGAGCAATCCGAATCGCGTAGCGACTCAATCCGTGAAATTCCCTGCCTTCCGCGTGTTCCGTGTACCATTAAGTTTCGCAATTTTGCCTCGTGAACCTTCCTTTCCCAGCAACAGAAATTTTCACCCGCTCCGAAACTGATTTCGAAGAAACCGCTCTCGCCGTTTTTCAATTTCAGTTTGAGCACAACCCGGTGTACCAGCTCTTCGCGAAATCATTGGGAAAAATCCCGCAAACGGTTGCCGGAATTTCCGAAATACCTTTTCTCCCGGTGGAATTTTTCAAATCGCACCGCGTGTATTGCGGCGATGAAAACCCGGACCTTGTTTTCACGAGCAGCGGAACTACAGGATCTATAACCAGCCGGCACGAAGTGCGCGACAAAAATCTCTACACCGAAAGTTTCGTGCGCGGATTTATTCGCGCATACGGACCGCCCGGCGAATGTATTTTTCTGTTCCTGCTTCCCTCCTACCTCGAACGTGAAGGCTCTTCGCTGGTGTTTATGGCTGAAGAGTTAAAAAAGATCAGTGGCGATCCGGGCAGTAATTTTTATCTCCACAACTATGCGGAGATTGCCGCGACATTGAAAAAATTACAAGCCGACGCGACCGGAAAAAAAGTAATTCTTCTCGGCGTAACTTATGCGCTGCTTGATCTTGCAGACCAGTTTCCACAGGACATTTCAAAAGTAATTGTGATGGAAACCGGGGGCATGAAAGGCAAGCGTAAAGAAATCACGCGCGAAGAACTTCACAGCACGTTGAAGAATGCATTTCATGTTTCTTCCGTGCATTCCGAATACGGCATGACCGAATTGCTTTCGCAGGCGTACTCCAAAGGTGATGGAATTTTTACCTGTCCGCCCTGGATGAAAATTCTGATCCGCGAAACCAACGATCCGCTTTCATGGACACCGCAAGGAAAAACCGGTGGAGTGAACATCATCGATCTCGCCAACGTGTACAGCTGCAGTTTTATCAGCACGAGCGATCTTGGAAAACTTCAGGACGATGGTTCGTTCGAAATTCTCGGGCGATTCGATTTCTCGGATACAAGAGGGTGTAACCTTATGGTGGAGTAAATAACCACGGCGGCACGGCGACACAGCGTATTGCTTAAGCGCTACCCGCGCGACGCGGCGTTGGATAATATCACTGTGTGATATTATTTCACAAATAGCCTTCTGGTAAAGCCTTAAATCGCGCGGCGATTTACTCCGTCGCCGTGCCGCATGGGAAGCACATTTCAAAAACCTATAAACTCCGTGTCGCCGTGCCGCCGTGGTTTTTTTCCAAAGTCCTCTGTGGTTAAATTCCCAAAACCGAGCCGTTTACACCCACGCAGTCGCCACTTATCAAAAACGTAACCATCGTAACCCCAATTGTCGTAAAATAGTATCATGAAGACCTCCGCAATTGTCTTTCTTTTTGTCCTGATCACCCTCTCTTCGTGTAAAAAAGAAGATGAGCTCATGGAAGTTGTATTTATTGTGCGCGAAACGTCTGCTGCTGCACCCCTGTTTAACATCACGTATACCGGTGATGCGACAGGCGGATCAAACGTAGCTTCCAACAACGACAATTACTGGACCTCCGACAAACTCATGCTGGAAAAGGAGCAGTTTGTTTCTCTGAAAACGGAATGCACCGGTCCGCAATTCGATCTCACGCTGAATATCTATGTGAATGGAAATCTGTGGAAATCGGAGCAGACACATAATCCCACGCCTTCCTATACGATCAGCGGGAACCTGCCGAACGACTAATCAGTATCGGTGTCAGCGTCAGCAACCTTTCGCCTGTTCCCGATACGCCGACAAACATTTTTTTGTCACATCGAGTGTTTTGAGGAACGAAAAACGTATCGAGATGCGACAAAAAAAAGTTTGCCTGCACTCGAACTGACGACGAATAGTCGCTGACTGGCACTTTTCAACCTCAACTCTTCTAGCTACTTTTGGTCTTTCCATTAAAGACGACCAACCATGGCCCGCATTCTTACCGGTATTCAAAGCAGCAACATTCCTCACCTCGGCAATTTACTTGGAGCCATTGTTCCGGCCATCGGATTGTCGAAGGACGCAGCGAACAGCAGCATTTATTTCATTGCCGATCTTCACTCACTCACTTCCATAAAAGATGCAGAGTTTATTCGTGAAAGCCGGTATGCGGTAGCGGCAACGTGGCTCGCATTTGGTCTCGATACCGACAAACACATTCTCTTCCGCCAGAGCGATGTTCCGGAAGTCTGCGAGCTTACCTGGTACCTGAGTTGTTTCATGTCGTACCAGCGTTTACAACTCGCGCATTCGTTCAAGGACAAATCCGCTGCAGGTGCCGATGTGAACACAGGTTTGTTTACGTACCCGGTTCTGATGGCCGCAGACATCCTGATGTACGACACGAATTTTGTTCCGGTTGGAAAAGACCAGAAACAGCATGTCGAATTCACGCGCGATCTCGCAGAGAAGATCAATCACCATTACCAGAAAGAGCTGTTCGTTGTTCCGCACGAAAAGATTGACGAAAGCGTGATGATCATTCCGGGAATTGACGGACGGAAAATGAGCAAATCGTACGGCAACTTCATCAATATTTTTCTTCCTGAAAAAGAACTGAAAAAAGTGATCATGAGTGTGGTCACCGACTCCACGCCAATGGAAGCACCGAAAAATCCGGATACAGACAATGTGTTCGCTTTGTACAAAGTAATTGCGGGAGCAGATTCAGGAGAAACTGCAAGCCTGCGTGAAAAGTATCTTGCTGGCGGGTTCGGATACGGTCATGCCAAAACCGCGTTGTTCGAACTCATCATGAATAAATACAGTGCAGAGCGTGAGGCTTACAACCGTTTCATGAACGACAGGGCGCTGCTCGAAAGTGAATTGAAAAAAGGAGCGGATAAAGCGCGTGTGATCGGGACGCCGGTGCTGCAACGTGTGCGGGCTACGATGGGGTTTTAATCAGTGCGCAGTAAAATCAGTACGCAGTCGTAAGCCAAGTCCTTCGAAACCGTATACTGTAGAACTTCATCTTCGGAAGCGACTGCGCATTGCGTGCTGTCCACCGCGCACGACCCTTTTTTGTTCGTCAGGATTCATTTACGATGCCGTATCTTTACGATATGCTTTCTCACTACGCCGGTCTCCTCCCGCGTACACTCTGGAAAATTTTCTTTATCCTGAACTTCGTCACGGGACTTGTCGTTTTGTACCCGGTGTTTGCGGTGCTGCTCATGAAGAAAAACCGGTACGACGGAGCTTTCCGCTTCATGCGCATCTGGGCACGGTGGATTGCACATGTACCCGGAGTTTTGGTCAGCATCAAACGCGAATGTCCTGAAGAGGAATTACCGGACACGTGCATTTACGTAGCGAACCACGCTTCGTATCTCGACATTGTACTGAGCTACGTAGTTGTTCCGAAATACTTCGTGTACATGGGCAAAGCAGAAATTGAAAAGGCTCCGCTCTTTCGTGTTTTTTTTCGCGACATGAACATCTACGTCAACCGCAAAAGCCGCACAGGTTCGTATGCCGCATACCAGGCCGTGAGTGAAAAACTCCGCAAAGGCGAAAGCGTTTTTATGTACCCCGAAGGAACGATCGAATCGCGCGGACGATTGAAACCGTTTAAGAACGGTGCTTTCCGGATGGCCATCGATCACCAGGTTCCTATTGTGCCCGTTACATTCAAAAACAACTGGAAACTCCTGCAGAACGGCGGCTTTTTCAAATCGCACGGTCGCCCCGGAATTGCGCGGGTAACGGTACACAAACCCATTCCCACGAAGGGGCTTTCAGAAGAAGATTTGGTACATTTGCGTCACACCGTGCGCGAAACAATTGCACGGGAATTACAGCAGGCATGAAAGTCGACAGCAAAACAGTCCGTGATATCGCACACCTCGCACGTTTGGAATTTGACGCGCAGGGCGAAGAGAAAATGATCACCGACATGAACCGGATGATTGGTTTCGTGGAGAAACTCAGCGAACTCAATACGGATGGAATCGAACCACTCATCTACATGACCGATGAGGTGAACCATTTGCGCGAAGACGAAATTCAACCGCCGCTTACGCACAAGGCTGTTCTGATGAATGCGCCAAAACACGATTCGGATTATTTTAAAGTGCCGAAGGTGGTTGAGAAGAAATAAATTCGCCCCGTTTCACCCCACATTTTTCGTTAACTTTCATTGATAATCCACTCAATGAAACAGTTTATCCTCCTTTGGTTGCTTGCATCTTTTGCAATGGATGCTCATGCCGACTGTCACTCTTCAGGTATTTCAGTGTTCCCGAATGGATCCACATTGCGGCAAAATTCTATCCTGGTGATCGAAGGATACGGCACAAGCCAGAAAATCATTTCCGGATTGAATTCAACTTACCCGGTTTACCTCAAGAGTGGTGACAAACGCGTCGAACTTGTTGTGAAAGAAACGCTCGTTGGCCAGTTCCTGCTGACCCAAGCTGTATTGCAACCATCGCATCTTCTCGAAACAGGACTGACGTACACACTCGTGATTGAGAACATGCCTTCCTCTGAAGTATACGGGAGATACGATCCGGAGACGCGCAAATGGAAACAACTGACATTTACAGTTATTTCCGGAAATGACACCACGAGTCCTGTAGTCACCGGCAAACCTGTTGAGATCAGAAAATCATTCATCTGGTATGGTTGCGGCCCGCAAAAATGGGTCATATTCAGTTGCCCTGTTTCCGACAGTTCAGCATTCATGGTCAGAACAACTGTAAAAGATCTTACTTCCGGTAAGGAGACAACATACCTTCTCGATCCAATGAATACCGAAGTTATCGTGGGGCACGATATGTGTTCAGGCGCGTTTCATTTTCCCGGCGATGAAAATTATGAAGTTTCTTTCTCCTACATGGATGCATCAGGCAACGTAACTTCTCCGACCGAATGGATAAAATTCAGCGAACCAGTTCCTGCGGATGGCGAAGGAGATTGAATGTGATTCCAGTGAACTTCCTCCGACATTCGCACCAATTTCAATGAGAAGATTTGTTTTCCTGTTACTGCTCATGAGTTTCACCGGGTGTTTCTCAAAACCATTGCCCAGTGAACCTCTGTGAAATACCCCTGTGAGCCTCAGTGGTTAATTTTTTGATGAGCATCTCTACAAAGTGCCACTTGTTCTGCATGCAAAATAACCACGGCGGGGAATCGCTTGCGTTTTTTTTACCACAGGGAACACTGAGTGGTTTTCACTGAGTTTCACCGAGTGTTTCTCAAAACCATTGCTCAGTGAACCTCTGTGAAATACCCCTGTGAGCCTCTGTGGTTAATTTTTTGGTGAGCATATCGGAATCGCTGTGGTGTGCCGCCGTGGTTAATTACATTGCGGTACCATCAGCGATAGCCCTATTTTTTAATTTCCGTCTTCAGCAAATTAGAATAACCCTTCACCAGCATGCGGCTTTTGTCGGCGTTCCATATCTCGCATTGTGCGTTGACTAACTGCCTCCCTTTTTTCAGCACCGATGCTTCGGCAATGACAATGTCGTTTTCAATAGCTGCACCGAAATAATCGATTGCGTTATTGATGGTGGAATAGAAATGACTTTCACCAAACGTGTACACAGCTGCTCCAATAGCGTCATCAATAATTGCTGCTGAAATACCGCCGTGCAATGTGCCGATAGGATTCGTCATTTCATTCCGCACCCGGTATTGAAACGTAATTTTGCCTTCACCTACCGACAGTAGCGTTGGATTCAGCCACCTCATCACGGGAGAAGGAGAAAGTGTAGCTTCCTTCCCGATTTGCGCTGTTAAAAATTCGAGCGTGTCATTCATCTTTCTTTTTGTTTTTCAGGAACTCCTCTGTAAAGTGTTCGTTGTGTTTAGGCTGAGAAAATTTTTCGGCGTTGTAGGTTTTGGAATTTCCTTTGGGAATGGAAAGCGACACCCAGTCTGAACCGGAAATCATTTTTCCTAAAAATACAATTTGCCCAACGTGATACGGATAATGCGCCAGCTGACGATTGATCGCTTCCATCGCCGAATGTCCCTGGTTGCGGATGTAAATGGTCTTTCCCAGGTCGTCTTCGTTCAGATCATTTAAAGCTTTGAAAAGACAGGCCCAGCCTTCGTTCCATATTTCCAGTACGCGTTCTTTGGACGTGATATCGTTTTCAAATTCCGCATCGCGTTGCCGCCATTCCTTTTCACCATCGGTGGTTAGAAAATCGGTCCATCGCGACATCATGTTCCCGTGCAAGTGCTTGACGATCGTTGCAATGCTGTTACTGTCGTCATTGTATTGCCAGGATAATTTTTCAGCCGGCACCTGCGCGATGGTTTTGTCGCCCAGCAATTTGTAGTACTCAAATTGTCTCTTCGCACTGTCCAGGAAATTTGTTTGCATAATCATGAAGTTTTAAGAGTGAATATTTTCGATAACCATAGCCGAAGCGCCACCACCACCGTTGCAGATGGCCGCAACTCCGTATTTGCCGCCTTCCTGTTTCAATACGGAAACGAGGGTGCAGATAATGCGCGCGCCGGACGCACCCAAAGGATGGCCCATAGCAACAGCGCCACCATACACGTTGATCTTGTCCATATCGAGGCCCAATATTTTCTGATTGGCCAGGACAACTGCTGCATACGCTTCATTGATTTCAAAATAATCGATATCGCTTATCGCCAGGTTTGCCCGCTGCAGTGCTTTGGGAATGGCCAGTGACGGTGTGGTTGCATACCATTCAGGTTCCTGTGCTGCGTCAGCATACGAAATAATCTTAGCCAAAGGCTTCAGGTTGTATTTGTCCACCGCTTCGCGGGAAGCCAGCAAGATTGCGGCCGCACCGTCATTTAAATTACTGGCGTTCGCCGCTGTTATTGTACCGTTGGTTTCAAAAGTTGGTTTCAGTTTAGAAACCTTTTCAGGAATAACTTTATAAATGTCTTCATCTTCCGCGATCAGCAATTCACCGTTCTTCGCAACCACTTTTACCGGCACTATTTCACTTTTGAATTTTCCCTGTTTCGTGGCTTCTGTTGCCATGGAATACGAACGCAAAGCAAATTCATCCTGCTGTTCACGCGTCAATCCGTATTTAACCACACTCATTTCCGCAGCTTTGCCCATGTGAAAATTATGGTACACGTCGGTTAACCCGTCTTTCAGCAATCCATCCGTAAATGTTTCATCACCCAGCTTGACAGTCCTGCGAAGCAATGCATAGTGCGGAACATTACTCATGCTTTCCATGCCACCGGTTATCACCAGGTCTTCGAGACCCAGCTGAATTTGCTGCGCCCCGAGCATAGTCGCTTTCATTCCCGCTGCGCACACTTTGTTTACCGTCGTGCAATCGGTATCATCAGCAATGCCTGCAAACTTCGAAGCCTGTCTCGCCGGCGACTGCCCCAGGTTTGCCGACAACACATTGCCCATGTACACCGAACAAATATTTTGCGGATCTACTCCTGCAGACGTGTACGCTTCCTGAATGGCCAGCGATCCCAGTTCCGTCGCCGAGAGTCCCGATAAATTTCCGAGGAAGCCTCCGATGGGTGTACGTTTCGCCGAAATGATAAATACTTCTTTCATACCTTTTCTATAATATACCGTTTGGTATTTTCTGTGGCAAATTTTTTTAACGCTTCAGGTCTTTGATCATTCTTTCGAGAAACTTCATGGATGCATTCAGGTAATTTGTTTTGCCGGATACCTGCGCGTGCAAAACTCCACCCTGGATAAGCGCAGTCAGTACAGAAACAACTTCGTTGATATTCGTATCGCTTTTGATCTCCTTATTTTCAATACCTCTCTTCAGTTGCCGCTCCACCGAATTTCTCCAGAAGTGCAATGCCTCCGCAGCTTTCTTTTTCAATTCCGGGTGCGTATCATCTGCCTCCGTTGATGTATTGGCAATCGGGCAGCCTGTATGAAGAAAAGGAAGCTTCAGGTAATTGCGGTACGTTTCAGGATACACCAGCAATTGATCGATCACCGAAGTTCGTAGCTGCATCTTCTTTTTGATGTAGACCACGAGCAATTCAAAATTATAATCAAAAGCAGCCAGCGCCACTTCATCTTTATTTTCAAAATTGCCGTAGATGCTTCCCTTGGTCAGACCTGTGGCCTCCACGAGATCATTCATCGAGGTACCGGCATACCCTTTCGCATTAAAAACAGGTGCCGTTTTTTCGATAATGAATTGCCGCGTACGTTCCGACTTTGTGAGCATGGAATGCTGTAATGAGACGCAAAGATACGAATAATATACCAATCGGTATAATCTCCGGATAAAAAAAGTAGTGGCTCAGTTTGAAATCATTTATTCAATGTCGCCAGAATAAAAATGGTTGAAACCGTTTGGCAAACACATTGTGTTCATTGCCGGGTGCTTAAGCCCCCGGCAATGAACAACTCCAGATCGCTCAACCGCTTAAGCGGTTTTTAACAACTCCTGGTGGCCAAAAAAGAGTCACCGTCGATAAAAAATGCCCCTGGCGGAAAATCCGGCAGGGGCAAAAATTCATGGACCTGTGAATCCGCCGGAATTACACCGCTGGCGCTACAGGTGTGAGGTAGGCTGTCGCATATTTCTTTCCGGAATTGTACAGCGCCGTTTTCTGATCGTCTGTCAATCCGAAATTGGTTGCAGAAATTCCGAGGTTGTCGATCACGATGGTACGGCTCTTCTCTTCCGGGTCGTTGTCGAAATCAACCACCTGCGCATCCATCATCGTGTCAAAAAGATCTCTCACGTATTGCAACACGTGATCGTGCGTAAGTCCGCTGGGCGGAGGAGCCGGCCCGAGATTCTGCAGGTACACGCCAAGTGTTTGCTCGTTCGGACTGCCGTTGTCGAAGATCGTGATCGGGAAATTATAGATCATTCCGCCGTCTACGTAAATGTGATTGTCGGGATTGTTATTGGTGAATGACCAGGCTTCGAAGAAAAGTGGAATCGACATCGATGCACGCACCGCTTCGGCAACCACCACGTTCGGCGTTGTCTCGTATGAAAATTGCTTCAGTCCCTGCGCATTGAGATCCGTTGCGAACACATGAAGATCAAGCATGCCTTTCGCCTTCAGGTCTGCAAACGTAGCCGTAGATGCAAGTCCTTTCGCGGTGATCTGGGTCTGCATCCACGTCAGGAATGCATCGCCTTCGTACATACCGTATTTCGTTGCAATGCGAAGCGGGTCGAACCCGTCTTCAAAAGATTTAAAATCCGTCGACTGAACAATCGAATAGATTTCTTCTGCCGTGTACTTCAGGCTCACCAGCGCTGCGGTAATTGCACCGGCGGATGTTCCGGCCACACGCTGAATGTTCTGAAGAATATTTTGATCCTGGAGCACCTGGATGGCTCCTGCATAAGCGATGCCGAGAACGCCGCCGCCTTTGAATGCGAGATTGGTAAAGTTTGACATGGTTTAGTTTTTTTGGGTTATTGAATATTCAATTTTACGCTTATTTCAGGAAACCTCTTAATAATAATGTTAGAGTTTTGATGATTCCCGTGAAAGTTCAAATTGTATCTTCGGGCTCATGGAAACCATTTCGCGCGGCGCTCAGTTTAAAGGAACGCTTTCAATGCTCGGATTAATCTTTTTCGTGATTTCTCTCATAGCACTCATCTTTGGCAGTGTACAAGGACTCTGGCTGGTCGCGATCGTTGCTGCACCAGTTGCGATTCTATCGTTTCTCCTGTTTCTCGACATTCGCGGAACGGAAATAGATACATCAGGGCGCAGAATCAGAAGCTACAGGCAATTTCTTCATATGCGCAGAGGAGATTGGTCCAATCTGAATGATTACACAGAGGTCCGTTTGGTCAAAGATTATTTTCATGTGATGATGCCCGGTGGTGTTGGCCGTGTAGGTCTTCCCATAGGTGCGCGCTATGCGCACATCAGTTCGTACGATGTATTGGCGTATTCCGAAAATTTCGAACAAGTGATTTTGCTCAGCGAATTTGCTAAACACCCGGACGCGGTTAAATTCATGGAAACATGGGCTGAAAAACTTTCCATGGAATCGCGTGATACCTATCGCGAACTGCAGGCTTCTGCTGTGAGAAACCGCCGGGGAAGGAGATAACCATGCAGGGCATCGTCAATCCGAAGGATATTAAAAAACTGGTTGGCGCGCATAAATTATTTGCAGCCATTCGCGATCAATACGGTCCGCCACCTAACTGGTCAAGGCCACCCGATTTTATTTCGCTGTCGAAGATCATTCTCGAACAGCAGGTGAGTTTAGCTTCGGCGCAGGCGCATTTTATCAAGCTGGACAATTACCTGCCTGCATTTTCGCCCAAGGAAATTCTGAAACTCACCGATGCAGAAATGCTCACCTGCCAGATCAGCCGGCAGAAAGCGAAATATCTTCGTGCGTTGTCGACAGCGATTTTGGAAAAGCAAATTGATCTTGAAACACTGGGACATCTTCCCCACGATGAAGTCAGGAAACAACTGATCAGTATCAAAGGCATTGGCGAATGGACGACCGATATCTACCAGATGTTTTGCCTGCAGTCGAAAGATATTTTTCCGATCGGTGATATTGCCGTTGTAAATACGGTCCGTGAGTTAACGCGTGCACAAATCCGGGAAGAAATTCTACGGTTATCCGAAAAATGGAAACCGTTTCGTTCGCTCGCTACCTATTTTCTTTGGCATCACTATCTTAGTAAACGACGAAAATAAAATTACCTGATCCGATCATCGATGACCGCAAAGAATTCAATAGAGATACATGATTGCTGGGCCGTTACAGGAAACGGGATAATTGCCGAACTGGAACATCATGAGGCCGGTTTGATGAAAGGAGTAACATTAGTTTCAAAATCCTCGGGATTAGAATGGACTGTTAAGAATCGGCTCATCTTCAATCACACGCTTAACAAGCAAAAGAGATTTCCAGGCGAGACTGAAAATATCATGATGCTGTCGTTCAAATCCGCTGAGAATTTTGAAAAATCGTCAGCGAATATTCTCGCGAGGGAAGCAAATAATATATTTCAATATTCTCTTCATCCCGAAGGGCACAACAGCAAGCCGCTGCCGGGGGAACATCTGCATTTTGAAATGGAAGTGAAAGCCGACCCAAAACTGGTACAATACTACAAGGACCGGGCAAAGGAGTACGATAAGCTCTATGCGCGTCCCGACAGGCAAGCGGACCTGCTTGCAGCATCCGATATTTTTCGAAAAATATTTCAAGGAAAAAATGTGTTGGAAATTGCCTGCGGCACCGGTTACTGGACCGGGCAAATTTCGCAAACGGCAAATACAATTCTCGCTACGGACATCAACGACGCCATGATTGAAGTTGCCCAAACGAGAACGTATTCGCCCGCGCCGGTTACCTTCCGGAATTTCGACTTTTACAGCACAACGGATACCACGCAACATGAGAGTTTATTCGGCGGTTTCATCTGGAGTCATATTCTCCTCGACGATCTCGCGCATTTTATCGACACCATCAACAGCCGCGTGGTTCCGGGAGGAACAGTGGTGTTTATTGATAATCTCTACGTGGAAGGCAACAACCTTCCCATTTCGGAAACCGATGAAAAAGGAAATACGTACCAGCTTCGTTCGCTCGACAATGGCACGAAATGTAAAGTCCTGAAGAATTTTCCGACGGAAGCCGGAATCAGAAAATTGCTCGATGGCAAAGCAACGGACATTGTCTTCACCGCCCTGCCGTACTATTGGATACTGGAATATAAAACCGCTAAAACCACCGTGGCTTAGTCTTTGTGAAATACGTTTAAAAATTCATCCATTTAAACCTGTTCACAATGATCACTCAACCAGCTACCGAAGAAATCAGAACGCTTTTTGAGCAGTATGAAAAATACGTCGCAGAATTGAATTTTTCGGCGATCGCAAAACTGTACGACAAGTACATCGTACTTGCAGGACCAACAGGTACCTTTTTTCGCAGGAACAATTTTGTTACACGCTATCTTTTCGCGGCGTCGATGAAATCCTTTTACCGGAAAGCAAAAGCCACTTCCAAACTGATCTCATTGGAAGAATCTCCCGTCAGCACAGAATTCAGTATGGTCAAAGTCCACTGGGGCTCCACATTCGCAAAAACCGGCGACCGGGTGATTGAATACGACGGTTCTTATCTCGTGCAGAAAAGCCCTGAATTGAAAATCATCCTGTTTATTGCGCATGAAGATGAAAACGTGACACTCCAAAAACTGGGTATTATCACGTAAGGTTCAGGTGTTATCTGTATTTTCACAGGAAACCGCTGAACCCGAGTTATACTATGCAATTCAAATGTACGGTACTGTTATTCATGATCTACGCGCTGTTCCCTGCGCGCGTGAAAGCCCAACAGGAAATCGCAGGCAATTGGCCTGAATCGTCCTATCGTAAATTTCCCTACGAACTTAACATGATGGGAGTAACGTTGCTGGCCAGCGGTGATTACGGTTGGTTCGATGACTACATGCATGCATTTATGATTGATCACAACAACCGCATGTGGTTGGCGGGACGTTATGGTCTCGCCTATTCGGATGACGACGGACTAAAATGGAAAAAGTGTATCACACAACATTCCGTTTGCGACATATTCGAAACACGTAAACATACTTTACTCGCTTCAAGTGATAATTCGTATGCGATGCGATCCGAAGACAACGGAAACAAATGGTCGCACCAAAACGTATTTGGGAAAGGAGAACTAAAAGCGCGTTCGAGCCACGGCGAGCGATACACGGATATTTTTTATGTCCAGTTAGATAGCACCCGTATTCTTCGTACCTGCCAGGCCAGCGACCAACTGCTGCTCAGTGACGATGAAGGCAAAACCTGGAAAGTGGTGAAGGCTCCTGATCACGCCATATCCATTTTCAATATTCGGGATTCCATTGCAGTCATGTTTACGTATGACCAGATGTACATTTCCTCGGACCGGGGTGCAACATGGAAGCGGGAAAAGAAAGGTTTGCCAAAACCACAGGATGAAATGTACGGCGTTATCTCTACCGGTGTGGTGACTGAAGATGGAACCATTATGGCGCTGGTGAGTGCACAGGAAGATGAAGTCTACCAGCATCTCGCTTATTTCTATGATCTGAAAAAAGGGAAATGGGAGAAGGATCAAACGGGAAGAGTTTATGAATGGTCAAGCGATGAATTTTTCCCGGCAGGTGGCAACGCCATTCTCCTGCGTAATGGAGAAACAGACAAGTATAGTATCAGTTATGACAAAGGAAAAACCTGGGGCGTGCTCAACCCAAACGATCCGGTTGGACATCCGCAGGATTTATTTATTCAGGACAACAGGATCTATATCGTGGCGGGCAATCTTTACTTTTTTCAGTTTCCACCGGCATGTACCGAACGAAATCCAGAACCTCCGGTGGTCAAGGGCCCTCATGTATCATTAAATGATTCGCTGAAAGGTAAGCTGCTGCTTTTTCCAGTTAAAATGGCACTGGCATCCGATCAGGTTTCGGTCTACCAGCAATGCGCCGGCAAAGACGGCGGTTGTTCCAAATTCATCATGCATGTACCTAATGACACTGTAATTACCGTGATCAATATTCTCCATCTTGAAGGAGATGTCCAGGTGATTGAAGAAACTTATGACGTGTATGCTACGCTCCAGGCCGGAAATTATGAATTGTGGTTGTACAACATCAGTCTCACTGGTTGTTATTTTCTCCAATGCCGGTTTAAAAATGAAACTGCCGGTCAACGCATTGGAACAAGTTGCTACTTTTATTAAAAAAGAACTTCATGTCGAAACTTTTAGTAACAAACTCCATCGCCATTAACGCTCCCGTTTCCAAAGTGTGGGACGTTCTTGTAAATCCTGAACAAACTAAAAAATACATGTTCGGCTGCGAAACTGTCTCCGGCTGGAAAGTCGGCGATCCACTTTTGTGGCGAGGCAGTTATGAAGGAAAAGAAATGGTGTTTGTATCAGGATACGTTCTCGACATTCAACCGGAGAAGCTGTTGAAGTATTCGGTCATTGATCCGAATGCAACATATCCGCAAACGCCGGAAAATCATTTGAACGTAACGTATGAATTGTCGGAGCAAAATGGTGTGACCACGTTCACCGTTACGCAGGATGGATTCGAAACGGCTGCGGATGGAGAAAAGCGTTACAAAGACACGCACAACAACGGTGATGGATGGAATCCGATTTTGGTGGAGATCAAAAAAGTAGCGGAGGCATAAGTAACGGTGGTCGTCGATGGACTGGTTATTCATTCGGGATTGGCGATGAGATTGAGATGCGGAACGAAACATAATAGTTGGGTGCCTGTCGTGGATTCGTTTGACGACTTCCCTTCAATGATCGGTTTGTGGAATCCTGAATACTATTTCGAATAATACTAATTTTTGATTCTCATCAGTCAAGCACTATTTCGCGCAGCGAAATCTCCGCCGCCGTGTCGCGCGGGTAGTATTTGATAATTCGCCGTGCCGCCGTGTCGCCGTGGTAAAATTCCCTGGGGCCAATTGGCCTATCCACTCTTTTCGAAATTAGAAATACCTTTACCGCAGCCTTATGAAACCCAACCCACATGAATTCGAAATCGTACGCCTGGAAAAGCAGGACGTAGATGTTTTTCGAAAACTCGTGGAAGTTTTCCGGGAAGTATTCGAAACCGAAAGCTCTTCAACACCGGGCGAATCGTATTTGCAAACCGTATTAGCTAAACCCGGTTTTCATGTCTTTGTTGTTCTTCGCAGCGACGATGAAGTCGTAGGTGGATTAACCGCTTTCGAATTACCGATGTATCGTTCTGAATCTACGGAGCTTTTTATTTACGATGTCGGAATTCATCCGGCTTTCCAGCGAAAAGGTTTGGGGCAGGAATTGCTGACGACAGTGAAGGAATTTTGCCGGGAAAACAACATCCATGAAATGTTTGTTCCGGCACATGAAGAAGATGACCATGCGTTGAAGTTTTATGGCAGCGCAGGTGGAAAAGCAGAACGGGTGGTGCAGTTTGTTTTTGATGTGAACAACCACATAGACACATAAGGGAACATAGCCCACATAGGCCTCCTTGTTAAACCAGAACTTCGACACTTTGAAATCCTGTTTCGCGAAGCGAAGCCTCCGCCGCCGTGCCGCGCGGGCAATGCTTGAGTAATGCGCCGTGCCGCCGTGTCGCCGTGGTAAATTTTCCACACGCACAATGAAGGAAATTAGAAATACCTTTGCACGCAACACCGTCACTCTAATTCCACGTCCCACTCATGCTCGAGGATAACATCCTTCTCATCATCATTCTCCTCCTGTCGGTATCGATCCTCTCCATGCTGAGTGAAAAACTCCGCATCTCCTATCCCATATTTTTAGTGCTCTGCGGTTTAGCCATTGGATTTCTTCCAAACGTGCCGGAGATTATTTTAGATCCTGATCTCGTATTCCTGATTTTTTTACCGCCCTTGCTTTATGCCGCAGCGTGGAATACATCCTGGAAAGATTTCTGGGCTGCGCGAAGACCAATCGGACTGCTGGCTATCGGGTTGGTTATTTTCACTTCCTGTGCCGTAGCCCTTGTCGCCTATTTGCTGATTCCTGGTTTTACACCGGCGCTCGGATTTCTGCTTGGTGCAATTATTTCACCTCCCGATGCGATCGCAGCAACTTCCGTTTTGCAAAAATTAAAAATGCCGCGACGCGTACTGACTGTCCTGGAAGGTGAAAGTCTCGTCAACGACGCATCAAGTCTGATCGTATTTCGTGTTGCCCTCGCCGCAGTGCTCACAGGGAAATTTGTGATGTGGGAAGCGGGTGTCGATTTTTTCGTTGTCGTTGTGGCCGGCATTGGGACCGGACTCGCGATCGCCTTGCTGATCTACACCATTCACCGCTTCCTTCCCACAACGTCCAGCATCGATACAGGAATTACACTGATGGCTCCATACCTCATGTATATTTCCGCTGAGCATTTGCATGGATCAGGCGTACTGGCGGTTGTTGCCGGCGGACTGTTTCTCAGTTCACGGTCAACAAAAATATTTTCGTACAGCTCGCGATTGCAGGCGCAGGGCGTATGGGAAACGATTGTGTTTCTGTTGAACGGCGCGGTCTTTATTCTTATCGGTTTGCAGCTCCCAACCATCCTTGACAGTATGGACGCCGGTACAATAGCGAGTGCTATATTTTATGCTGTAGTGATCAGTTTACTGACCATCATTGTACGCATCATCTGGGTGTTTCCGGGAACTTACATTCCAGGAATGCTCGTGAAAAAAGTACGTGAAACTGAAGCACGGCCTGGCTGGAAATCGGTTTTCATTGTGGCGTGGAGTGGCATGCGCGGAGTGGTCTCCCTGGCAGCTGCGCTTTCCATTCCGCTTACCATGGGAGCCGAAGCATTTCCGCAACGCAACCTGATCCTCTTCATTTCATTCATCGTGATCCTGGTTACGCTGGTGCTGCAGGGCCTTACGCTTCCCTGGCTTGTACGCAAGCTGGATATCCGCGTAGCAGAACCCGACAAGGCCCATGAACTGGAAGTACAAATGAACCTGGTTACAGCTGTGCTATCGCACGTCAACACGAAATACGCGCATGAAACCGAAACTGTTCATGCATTCCGCATGCTCAAAGAGCGTTACGAACATGTGCTCCAGGCACAGCAAATGCAATTGCTAAATACGGACAGTACTCCTGATTTTATTCCGGTGTACCGTGCTGCATTGCTCGAACTTATCGTTGTGCGGAGAAATGCCCTCGAAGAAATGCGCGCAGCGAAAAAATATTCGGATGAATTGCTCCGCAACATTGAAAAAGAAATCGATCACGAAGAAGCACGGTTGCGGGTAAAGGAAAATAATTGACGCACCACGATGAGCAATCCCAAAACATACGGACTCACCCATTTCGCGATTGTTGTTCACGACACAAGCCGCACTTTGAAATTTTACCGGGATGTTACGTCTTTTTCAAAGACCCGGATGGATATGAGGTGGAAGTTTGGTATGAGGTGCTGAAGTAATCGCGTTGGTTAATAGTACACGGATTCTTCGACAAGCTCAGAACAAAGATTAAAAACGGATTTAATCGTTGCGCGATTTGAAATGCAAAAATAGTACACGGAATTCACGGAATACATCGATTGACACGGAATCTTTGTTTTATGGTTTCCGTGAAGTTCCGTGAGTTCAGTGTCTTCCGTGTACCATTTAGCAACACTTGAGCAACACGAATCGCGTAGCGATTCAATCAGTGAAAATCCGTTTTTTCTGTGAACCATCCGCCGCCGCGGATGGTATCCGCGTACCATTAAAGCAACACATGAGAAACACGAATCAGTGAGCGATTCAAATGAACTCCATACCTTCACCAAATGTCCAGCAAGCGCCCGCATCCTCCCGAAAAATCCCGTCTCCACCCCCGCAACCAACACCGTGAGCGCTACGATTTCAAACAACTCATCGCCAGCCTACCGGAATTGGCGCAGTACGTAAAGCCAAATGTTCACGGCGACGAATCCATCGACTTCTTCAATCCCGATGCAGTACGAACGCTCAACAAAGCATTGCTCAAGCACCATTACGGTATTGAACATTGGGACATTCCACCGGATTATTTATGCCCGCCCATTCCCGGCCGCGCAGATTACATCCACCACATGGCCGATCTGCTCGCTTCATCGAATGCCGGAACAATTCCACGCGGGGAAAAAATAAATTGTCTCGACATTGGCGTTGGTGCAAATTGCGTGTACCCGATTGTTGGACGTCACGAATACGGCTGGAGTTTTGTGGGCACAGACATCGACACCGTTGCACTGGATGCAGCGAAGAAAATTATTCAGTCGAACAAAACGCTGGATGGAAAAGTGGAACTGCGTCACCAGGAAGAAAAAGAAGACATCCTCAACGGCGTTATCGCAGAAGACGACCGGTTCGACCTCGTGATCTGCAATCCACCGTTTCATGCTTCGCTCGAAGAAGCCAAAGAAGGTTCGCTGCGTAAACTGAATAATTTATCCGGCGGAAAATTCACGGCGCCTGTTTTGAATTTCGGTGGACAATACAACGAACTCTGGTTCAAAGGAGGCGAAGCGCGTTTCATCCGCCTGATGATCATCCAGAGCAAATATTTTTCCGATTCCTGCTTCTGGTTTTCGACCATCGTCTCGAAGAAAAATCATCTCCGCGATATTTACGAAGAACTCGAACACCAGCAAGCCGCAGTCGTAAAAACAATTGCGATGGGACAAGGAAACAAAACTTCGCGCGTTGTTGCATGGACGTTTCTCACCCCGGAGCAGCAGGCTCAATGGGTAACAAAGCGTTGGAGTAGCATTGGAGAAAATTAACCACTGGGCACACTGAGTGGTCTTCACAGAGAAATACACAGAGCATAAAAAAAGGAGACTCTCCGCATCAACGAAGAATCTCCTTGTGTATTACGAATCGCATCGCGATTCAAATCCGCTTAATCCGCGCCCCAGTTAAACAAACAAAAACTTTGCGCCTTTCTTTGCGTGCGGCGCCTGTCCTGAGCTTGTCGAAGGACGGCTTTGCGGCCATTTTAACAGAACTCCGCGTACGCCTGCTTCAAATGCTCCGCAATCATATCCGCAGAACGTCCTTCAATATGATGACGCTCTACAAAATGCACGAGTTTTCCGTCTTTGAACAACGCAATCGCCGGCGATGATGGCGGGTACGGTGCAAAATATTTACGCGCCTGTGCTACTGCTTCCGAATCAAATCCTGCGAAAACGGTAGTCAGTTTCGAGGGCTTTTTTCCATCACCCGCGAGCGACATACGTACGCCCGGGCGTGCAGCGCCTGCAGCACATCCGCAAACAGAATTGACAACCATCAAAACCGTTCCTTCTTCCTTAACTACTGAATCAACACGATCTGCTGCCGTTACATCTTCGAAACCCGCTTTCACGAGCTCTTCTTTCATTGGCATTACCAGCTGTGGAGGATACATGATATTCTTTATTTTATGTTTATTTCGACCGGATTCTCCGCAATCGAATCTTAGACAAAGATACGACACTCCTCAGCCATACAAACCGCTTGTACTGTTAATCTTGTTTAATGACATTTTCGCGGTATTTCGCATGGTGCTTTTGCTAAATTTGTTAATCATGAAGAAAATCAAGCACTTAGCAGCAGCCTCCCTTCTCTTTGCAGGAATGCTCAACGCGCAAATCGCCCCGGTTGCTCCGGCCAAAGCGAAACTGGTGGAAAAAGTAACCACCAACGGTAACGGAAAACTCGTTATTCCTTATACCAAATACGTCCTTCCGAACGGGCTCAATCTTGTGGTCCACGAAGATCATTCCGATCCTGTGGTGTACGTTGATGTAACGTACCACGTAGGCTCTGCACGCGAGCAGGTAGGCCGTTCCGGTTTCGCCCACTTCTTCGAGCACATGATGTTCCAGGGCTCCGAACACGTAGCCGATGAACAGCATTTCAAACTCGTGAATGAAGCGGGTGGTACACTGAATGGAACCACAAACACCGACCGCACAAATTATTTCGAAACTGTTCCGTCGAATTTTCTCGAACTCGCATTGTGGCTCGAGGCAGACCGCATGGGATTCCTTCTCGATTCGGTAACGCAGAAAAAATTCGAAGTGCAGCGTTCTACCGTAAAGAATGAACGCGGGCAACGTTACGAAAATGCACCGTACGGACTCGTGTGGGAAAAGATCGGTGAAGCCATGTACCCGGAAGGTCACCCGTATTCGTGGTCGACTATCGGTTACATCGAAGATCTCGACCGTGTAGGTGTTGCCGATCTTAAAAACTTTTTTCTTCGCTGGTACGGACCAAACAATGCAACGCTCACCATTTCCGGTGACGTTGACATTGCGAAAGTAGTTGCACTCGTTGAAAAATATTTCGGCACTATTCCACGCGGACCGGAAGTGAAATCGATGGACAAGATGTTGCCTGTTCTTTCTGCGAACCGTTACATTTCGTACGAAGACAATATCCGCTTTCCACAACTCAGTGTTGCATGGCCTTCTGTGAATGCCATGCACGAAGACGAAGCTGCACTCGACGCACTCACTTCTATTCTTTCACAGGGAAAAAGCTCTGTGTTCTACAAAACATTTATCGAAACCGGAATTGCGCAGGTCGCCTCGATGTTTAATGTAGGCATGGAACTCGCCGGGCAAAACATGGCCATGATACGCATGTACCCCGGGCATACGCTCGCCGAAGCCGACAGTCTCATGCATGCCGCCTTCCTGGATTTTGAAAAGAAAGGCGCCACCGACGACGACATGACGCGATTTAAAATGAGCATCGAAACGTATTTTGTCGATGATATGACTTCTGTCCAGGGCAAAGGCTCCAGCCTGGCCGCATACAGCACGTTCTATGGCAATCCCAACATGATTGCGAAAGACCTTGACCGCTACAAAGCCGTGAAGAAAGAAGACGTGATGCGCGTGTACAACAAGTACATCAAAGGAAAACCATACGTTGCGCTGAGTGTTCTTCCGAAAGGAAAAGGAATGGCCCCGGCGAAACCGGATAATTACATCATTCCAAAACACAGTGCAGGTGCAGAAGAAAGTGCGGAGTACAAGAATCTCCAGATGCGTAAAGCAACGGATTTCTTCAACCGTTCTGTTCAGCCTACACCGGGACCTACGCCGTCTCCTGTTCCACCTTCGATGTGGAGAGGTGTTTTTGCCAATGGAATGAAATACATCGGCACAGAAAATAAAGAAGTTCCGCGCACGTACATGCTGCTCAGTTTGACTGCAGGTCACCGCCAGGAAGATCCTGCGAAAGCGGGTGTTGCACAATTGCTCGTAGGCATGCTCGATCAATCCACAGAAAAATATTCTGCCGAACGCATTGAGGAAAAAACAGAATTGCTCGGCAGCGAAATTTCTGTCGGATTGACTTCCGACGAGATCCAGGTTTTCGTCACCTGCATGACACGCAACATCGATTCTACATTCGCGCTGCTCGACCAGAAACTCTTCCACCCGAAATGGGACCAGGAAGAATTTGATCTCGTGAAACAACGCCAGCTGGAATCCATTGCGAACATGTCGACGCAACCCGGGGCTATGGCTGATTTCATTTTCAGCAAAATGCTGTATGGCGAAGGACACATCATGGCTATTCCGCAGATCGGTACGAAAGAAACGGTGGAGAAACTTACACTCCAGGATGTGAAAGATTATTACAGCAGGATGATCTCTCCGGACATCACGCGTCTCGTAGTCGTTTCTGATCTCGCGAAAGATGCATTCCTGAAAAAGACCAATTTCCTGCAGACTTGGAAATCAACCGGTGTTGTTTTGAAACAGCCAACTGAATTGAATTCCAAAGCTGTACCGGGACCAACAACTATTTTCCTGTACGACAAAAAGCAGGCTGCGCAATCGGAGATCCGTGTGGGCCGCATGGCTATGCCATATGATGCAACCGGTGAATATTACCGGGCCAACCTGATGAACTATCCGCTGGGTGGTCATTTCAATTCGCGCATCAACCTGAGCCTGCGTGAAAATCACGGCTGGACTTACGGAGCACGCGCCGGATTCGGAGGCAATGCATACACCGGAACGTTCTCTGCTTCTGCCGGTGTGCGTGCTGATGCATCAGACAGTGCCGTTGCAGAATTCGTGAGCATCATTGCGGGTTATGAAAAGAACGGCGTTGATGCCGAAGAGCTTTCCTACATGAAGCGCGCGATCTCGCAGCGTGAAGCATTGCGTTACGAAGATCCGTACCAGAAATTGTTCTTCATGAAGAACATCATCGATTACAATCTCGCCGACAATTACACGCAAACGCAAAACCAGATTCTCCAGGGCATGACTAAAGCCGGAATCGATAGTCTTGCGCACAAGTGGCTCGGAACAGACCAGCTCACCATTGCACTCGTGGGCGATAGCGCTACGCTGTATGGTCCGCTTTCCAAACTCGGCTACAAAATAGTTGTAGTGGATGCGGGAGGAAAAGCACTTCCGCCACCTCCGGTTAAGGAAGTGAAGAAAGAAGAACCACCTCCGCCAGCTCCTGTCGATGACAAGTCGAAGAAGAAAAAGAAGAAGGTCAAAAAGAAACCGAAGGGATCGAAATACGAGGAGATCACGAAATGATCATTCAAAGATTCAAAATTGAATGATTCAAAAATTGCAAAGCCCGTCTCGAATTACCGAGACGGGCTTTTTATTTCCGGTTTGCGTTCTCCGATCCTTGAGTAATCTCAGAATACGCCCCTTGTCAGGAACAGGCCTGCGGCAGCAAGGATTTTTTTGAGAATAGTATTCGACCCCTTCAGGGTCGGGGGAACCAAATTAATTTTGTTCAATTCACATTCGACCCCTTCGGGGTCGTGGACTTAACCCTTTCACTTCGTTCAAGGGACATGCGACTTCTCCGAAGTCGTTAGTATCATCGGATTCTATTGATCCCGGAGGGATCACATGTCCCTTGAACGAAGTGAAGGGTTTCTCCCGACCCTGAAGGGGTCGAATGTTATTAACCCCGGGTAATGATCCGAAGGATCGTAACCCGGGGTTAATAACACAAAAAAGAAAAATTCCTTGCTGCCGCAGGCGAAAGCAGAATCTCTCTGCTGATACGAAAACTAATTCACCAACAATTTCTCCGTCGCTAACTCCACATCCCCGCTCCTCACCTTCACAAAATACACTCCCGCACTCATCGTTGAACGATCAACCGTCACCACGTTGCTCTTCAACCCGCTTTCGGAATAGGTAAGCTTTCCATTCACGTCAAAAATTTCCAGCGTCATGTTGTCCAGTCCGTACGAACCATAATTGAACATCGTAATACTCACCTGCTCATTCATCGGATTCGGCCCAAGCATCATGCGGAACGGGTGATATGTTGCAGCTGCTGCGCTGGTTGGAAACGCGCCTTCATTCACCACGTTGTGCGCATCAGCCTGGTTACTCCACGGACGATCTACGATTCCGGAAGGCCAGATCACAACAACGCTGTCGATGTAATCCCAGATGCCCAAACCGAAATGCACAGCAAATGAATTCTGAATGCCGTATCCTTCGCCGCTGCGCACTTCGCGCACCTGAACACCCCAGCCGCCGTAAATTTTTACAATGGCGCCAATACCGTTCAGGTTACTCATTCCCGCCTGCGCTCCACCCACAAGATCAAACACCACATAATGATTGCCGTTGCTGGTTGTATTCATCCAGAGCTTATCCATGCGTGTTGACGATGGCGACTGAAAAATATCGCAGTACGACGTGTACACATCCAGTTTGCCATCGTTGTTCAGATCGCCTACCGCGTGTGCTGTGGCCTGGTGCGCGTTATACGGGAATGGATTCGCATTTGCGGTGAATGTTCCATTACCATTGTTGTGATACAGGATGTGTGTATCACCGGTGATGAGCATATCCACGTATCCGTCATTGTCGAAATCATGGAACGTTGCGTTCTCTCCGAATATCGTTGTCGTGTTTGCGATTCCCGATGCGGTCATGGCGTTTGTGAAAACTCCTGAACCATTATTGATCATCATCTTGCTGTTCAGGTCGTAATTCATCACGAACGCATCCATATCGCCATCGTTGTCAATGTCACCCCATGCAGTGCTCCACCCTTGCGCTCCGTCGCGGAGACCGGTCCAGTTGGTTACATCCTGCGTGTACGTATAGTTTCCGTTGTTGATGAACACCTGGTCAATTCTCCGTGCATCCAGTGTATCGGTAACTCCCTGGCGGCAATGGGTGATCATAAGATCGATGTATCCGTCGTTGTTTACATCTGTCCAGATCGATGCGTAATTGCCGCTGTTGTCAGAAGCGGGAAAAGTAGCAAGCGGCAATGCGGCCTGGTTCCATATCCAGCCCGTTGGCGTACCATCACCAATGAAAATATCCGGCATCGAATTGTCGTTGCAGGTAAAGGCATCGAGAAAACCATCGCCGTTGATATCGTGAAAGTTACACCCCTGTGGAAAGTCAACGGCTGCGCCCGTGAGTGTCGTCACATCCGTTGCAGTATAATTTGTTCCGTTCCAATGCATGATGCGCGTGTATCCCCATCCATCGCCCCACGTTACGTCGGTAAAACCATCGTTGTTGAAATCTCCGCAAGCCATTCCCCAGGGGTCTCCGATATTCTGACCGACGGAGGAAAGTTCAGTGAACACACCATTAGGCGCTCCTTGATATTCCACGTATTGCGTAGTATTCTGTGATGCTCTCACAACGTCATCCTTCTTATCTCCGTTCATGTCGCAAACACCAATTCCGTTTCCGCTGTGAAATATCGCTGTCGGAAAAAGTGTGGTCTGATCGGAGAATGTAATTTGCGCTGCGAGTGATCCGCTTGCGGCCACAGTAAACATGCAGGCTGTTAATTTCAGGAACTGTTTCATCTTGCGTAAGTGTTGGATAGTACGATAAAAAAAGCCCATCGTTTGAGGATGGGCTTTGAATCTATGCGTTAAGAATTAGTGCACCATAAGTTTTTGTGAATCGAGGCGTTTTTCGCCATTGCTCACCTGCACAAAATACATTCCGGAAGCAAGAGCAGATTTATTGATCGTTACAACATTGCTGTGCAGCGTTGCTTCGCTATAAACTACTTTACCGGTTACGTCGATAATTTCCAGTGAAAGATTGTTCAGTCCGTACTGGTCAGCATTGAACATCTGGATAGTCACCTGCTCCGACATTGGGTTTGGCCCCATGACCATGTGGAACGGATGGTTGTTGATGTTTCCTGTAGATGTAGGGAAGCCACCTTCCGGAATGGTGTAATGTGCATCAGCAGGAAGTGTGAGCAGCTGGTCAACAATACCTGAAGGCCACTCTACGATTACGCTGTCGATGTCGGTAGCTGAACCCAAACCGAAGTGTACTGCGAATGAATTCTGGATACCGTACGCTTCACCTCCATGAATTTCGCGCATCTGTACGCCCCACGGTCCATAGATTTTCACAATAGCACCGATACCGTTTTTGTTTGAGAATCCTGGGATTCCACCACCTACAAGATCAAAGAAAATGTAGTGGTTGGTGTTTCCGGCATTCACACAATCATTCATCCAAAGGTGGTCATAACGGGTGCTTGACGGAGAGTTGTAGGTAGCACAATAGCTGCCGTAGATGTCAAGGAATCCGTCGCCATTCAGGTCACCCACTGCATGTGCGCGCATATAACGCTGAGTAGGGCCTGAACCTGTAGTGTATACAAAAGGCTCTGGCGCGTCGATAGAGAATGTGCCGTCACCGTTATTTCTGTAGAGGTAGTGATCGTCTCCGCTGATGAGCAGGTCGATGAATCCGTCGTTATCGAAATCGTGCCAGGTGCAATTCTCACCAAACGTTGTAGTGGTGTTTGCGATACCTGAAGTAGACATGATGTCTGTGGAGTAAACACCGTTTCCGTCATTCAGCCAGAGGTGACTGTTCACATCGTAATTCAATACAAATGCGTCGTTGTCTCCGTCATTGTCAATGTCACCGAAAGTTGTGCTCCAGCCCTGCGCTCCGTCAAGAAGACCGGTCCAGTTGGTTACATCCTGCGTGTACGTGTAATCACCATTGTTGATGAAAACCTGGTCCATGCGGCGTGGATCATTAAATGGACTTGTTACACCCTGGCGACAGTGTGTGATCATAAGATCCATGAAGCCGTCATTATTGATATCAGACCAGATCGATGCGTAGTTTCCGCTGTTGTCTGAAGACGGCACAGTTGCCAATGGCATTTCAACAGAGTTGTTGTACGTCCATCCGTTTGCACCGTCGCCGAGGTAGATATGCGACATCGCAACGTCATTGCAGATAAACAGATCCAGGTTACCGTCGTTATTGATGTCCTGGAAATTACATCCCTGAACGAAGACGGAACCTGCACCCGTAAGTGTAGTTACGTTACTTCCGGTATAACCCGCTCCGTTACGCACCATCAGGCGCGAAGAAGCACCTTCACCCCACTGAACATCATTGAAGCCATCGTTATTTACGTCGCCTACGCACATGCCCCAGGGAGCGCTCAATGCGTATGTATATGTACTGTCGATGAAGTTACCGCCCGATTGCCAGTAACAAACTGTCATGTTGCTGTTATCGGTACGAACGATATCATCTTTTTTATCGCCATTCATGTCACATACGCCAATCGAGTTTCCGCTATAGAAATTCGAACTCTGGATCAGTGAAGTCATATTCACAAAGGGAATCGACTGGGAGAATAGAAAGCCCGGGGCAAGCAGTGAACATGTAATTACAGTAAGTAGTTTTTTGTGCATGGTTGTGGTTTTGAGATTACGATATTAACCATTAACCCGCTAATAACCAACTCAAAGCGGGCTTCTAAAGTTACGGGACAAGGCACCCTGCTATTCCATAAAAATTAGTCCTCTAAAAATAGCCTTCTGTCGATATTCCGGCTAATTTTTGAGATTCCGGCAACTGGCTGGTTCTTGTTATCTTTAGAACCCAATTATCCGGCTGAATGAAAAGATTTTTACTTCGTAATAAAGGACTTCTGGCGATTGTTGTTGCAGTGATGGTGGCCTCTTCTTTTACCTTGGCTACCCGGCAAGTGGCCGATGCGCGGACGTTTCATACGGAAGACGAATTGCTTCGCCTCCACGAAATCCTGGCCTCGCTTCCTACCGATACCAGTTCTCTGTTTGCCGGTTCGGGTAAATGTGGCGGTTGTCACGGGCACGACCCGCAGGGAATTGCTTTTGTAACCAATTCGGGTGAAGACGTAAACATTGCCGACGACTGGGCGGGAACCATGATGGCCAATTCCGCCAAAGATCCTTTCTGGCGCGCCAAAGTATCGCATGAAATTCTCGTGAATCCTGCACTTCAGCAGGACATTGAAAATACCTGTACACGTTGTCATGCTCCTGCCGGAAGGTTTGAAGCCGAGTACCACAACCAGTTGCCGTACGCCATCGACAGCATGCTCAACGATTCTATTGCGATGGACGGTGTGAATTGCACAGTCTGCCACCAGATCCGCGATACGCTGCTGGGAAATAATTTCAACGGCAACCTGTTTTTCACACACCGCATTGCATACGGGCCTTACGAGGATCCGGTTTCTGCCATCATGGAATTTTTCGTGGGCTGGGTTCCGGAATATTCTCCACACATTACCCAATCTGAATTGTGCGGCGGATGTCACTCGCTCATTACGTTCTCACACGATATGATCGGAAATCCAACAGGCAATAGTTTCTTCGAACAGGCCACGTATCACGAATGGAAAAATTCCATTTACAGCACGCTTGATTCAACTTGTCAGAGCTGTCACATTCCGCGCATCAACGATTCCATTGACATAGCAACGAATTATCCGTTCCTCGATGGACGTTCTCCATTCGGGAAACACCATCTCGTTGGCGGAAATGCATTCATGCTGAAACTCATGCGCCAGAACATGACGTCCGTAGGATCAACCTGCCAGCCGTCGAATTTCGACACGTCGATTGCGCGCACCGCGCGTTATCTCCGGAACAATACGCTTGACATTAACCTGCAATACATCAACCGGGTGAATGACACCGCGTATTACGACGTTGAGCTCACGAACAAAGCGGGACACAAATTTCCTTCCGGTTATCCGTCACGCATTGCCTGGGTAGAATTTATGGTGATCGATGATCAGAACGACACAATTTTTTATTCCGGCGAATACGACGGAGATGGAAATGTGGTCAACCGTGATCCGGGTTTTGAACCGCACCGGAATGTAATCACCAACGACGCGCAGGTACAGATCTATGAAATGGTGATGGGCGACGTGAACGGAAGTCCTACCACTGTGCTTGAACGTGCCGACACGTTACTCAAAGACAACCGCATGGCACCGAAAGGTTTCCTGAACGGACATGTCTCGTACGACACGATGAAAATTGCTGGCCTCTTTGGTGATCCTGATTTCAACTTCAGCGGTCCTACAGAAGGAACAGGAATGGACGTTGTTCATTTTCACATTCCGATGAATGGTTACACCGGTCCGTTGCTCGTGAAAACCAAAGTCTGGTACCACGCCGTTCCGCGTCCGTGGCTCGATGAAATGTTTGCGTACAACTCGGCTGAAATTGATTCGTTCCGCAATTTCTACAACAATGCAGACCAGGCCCCGTCGCTTGTTGCCGAAGCGGAGATCGACGATATCAATCTGGGAACGCTTCAGTTTGCGCAACAGAATCTACACGTATTCCCGAACCCGACATCGGATGGAAAAATTTACATCGATGGTTGGAAAGACCTCAACGTACAACTCGTGCGCGTGATTGATCTCACCGGCCGCGAAGTAATTACTCCTGTAAGCGGCGAACAGTTTACAGGATCGATCGTGCTGCCCGACCGTGGAGTATTTCTTGTGATCTTTGAAACGGAAACAGGCTTGATCACAAAACGCGTGCTTTGGCACTAACTAAATACAAACCTTCCCGGATCAGGACAACGATCAGGTCCGGGCTAATCTAATCACCATGAAAAAAATCGTACTCGTTACTGCATTGTTTGCACAGACCGCCGCATTTGCCCAGGGTGGCGACACACTCGTCTGGGAGGATTACACCAATGACCCTGCATCATACCTGATATTGGGAACTACTCCCGGTATGAGCGCCGATACGAACTGGTACAACATCGATAACGATCTGCTCGGCGATGGTAGCGGAGGAGGTCGTCCGGGCGAATGGTTCCATGGCATAACCTTTGCTGATTCAGACAGCGTAGGCAACCCAGGCGTGCTGTGGAGCAATTCGTGGACCAACGACGGAGTCAATTCCGTGGACAACTGGCTCATTCTTCCTTCGCTGATGATTGCTGACACGTCAGCCGATCTGTATTGGAAATCTGCACCGCGCCAGACACCACGTTATCTTGACGGATACATGGTGCTCATCTCGACAACCACGAACGATCTCATGGCGTTTACGGATACCGTGTTTGTAGCATCGGAATACACCAGCCTCGACAATCAGTCCTTACCGAATGTGTTTTCCTCGTACACGTTCACACCGGCCAATGGATTTATTCATGGCGCCGATTCAACGTATACCGAATATGATGCCGCTGCTGATTCATCACGACTGATCGGAAAACTTCGTCCTTTCCACGTTGATCTTTCCGCTTACGCCGGTCAGTCCATTTACATCGCCTTTGTTCACCACACGATTGACGACAACCTTCTTTCGATCGATGACATCCTGGTAGAAGGCACAGACGTAACAGGTATCTATGAAATCAGTGCAGGATTTCCGATGCACGTATTTCCAAACCCGGCAACCGAAGCGGTGAAAGTAAACTATACGCTTCCTGTCGCTTCAGATGTTACATTGAACATGTACTCGATCGATGGAGTTCTCGTTCGCAGCGAATATCTCGGGAACAAACCTTCCGGAAGCAATTCTGCAGAACTTGACGTGGATGATCTTGCTCCGGGAATTTACCTGGTGAGCGTACAGACACAAACAGGAGTTTCTACGAAACGGATTGTGGTTGAATAGACAAAAAATGATTTCAAGGAAATCCGCTGAACCCCAGCGGATTTTTTTTGCTCTGAATTCTGCAAGACATCGTATGAAAATAACCACTCTTCGACAAGTTCAGAGCAGGCTTACCACAGGGAACACTGAGTGGTTTTCACTGAGTTTCACGGAGTGTTTCTCAATCCGTGGCTCAGTGAACCTCTGCGAAATACCCCTGTGAATCTCAGTGGTTAATTTTTTAATGAGCGTGGCGATTCGCCGTGGTAAAAAAACTTCCGAATGCCTGAAGGGACAACCGCCTAATCTGAAATGGAATAGTTCTTCGTGAACTGCGTTTTGTCAACGGTGATTACGCAGTACCCTTTGCTTACGCGATTCCCGTTCTCATACACGAACATTTCACCGGTGAGCGGTGTAAATTTCAGGATGTTCAGCATACGGTTTCCGGGCAATGCGCGGATGTAATCGTAATCGATGGCTGCAGAAATTTCATCGAGTACAATTTCAACTTCCGTCTGCGACCATGTTCCAAACTTGAAACAACCTTTCTGGTCATCGGTTGGAACAGTTGATTGAATACAATCGATGCGGCGGTCCGCAAAAAACATGTGCCCAATTTCTCCTTCTTCCTCGCCCATCACAAAAGAATATTTCGTGAGGCCCTGGGCAATGGTGAGATTGTAACTCAATGGCCCGTATTCCGGGTGCGTAATATACTGTCCGAACTGTGCGGAACTGATGTTCTGCGGCTGGCTGACTTCAAACGTAGCCACATAGTCGTGCCCGTTATTCTTCAGTGTATCCATCGTTCCGCTGATCTGCAAGGGGCGAAACGGATCTTCTTCATACGTGAGAATAACATGACTGCCGGTGAAATACACTGCAGGACTGGAAGAGAACGTTCCTGTTTTCAATCCACCCGCGAGATACTGCGTGGTGATGCTGTCGCTGTTGTAATACGTGTACGTGATGGCGAAATACACGTCGCTGCTTTCGTACTTCATTTTTTCGAACGACCAGAAGCGCAGGTTTCCTTCGACAGCGCCGGAGTATTTTCCGGTTTTCATAAAATCGCCAAGTTGCACCATAGAAACGGCATCCGGGAAAACTTCGTACGCGTTGCGGTCATTAAAACCCTGGAGATAAATCACGTCGCGATTGAAATTTTCCGAAAGCCCAACCCATTCCCACTGGTCCAGGTTGTTGATGAACGCCATCACCTTCGTCCCGGGATTCAAGCGTGGAATTCCTTTCGCTTTGTTCACTGCAATAATTCCGGACCGCGTTGCACCTTTCACCACGCTATCGACTTCGATGTGAAAACTTTTGCCGGTGACATACTCTCCGAGGTATGTTCCAATCACAATCGATTTCGATTTCGCGATCATCTCATCGAAGCCAATGATGATCGGAGCTGCTTTCGCGGAGAAAGAGAACAAGACAATGAGAAGTGTGAGAATTGATTTCATGGGTTTTATTAATGGTTTGTTCTGTTTTTTTACCTCAAGGATGCCTGGACGTCATTGCGAGGAACCAAGCAATCTCATCTTCGAAGAGGAGACTGCTTCGTTCCTCGCAGTGACATTCCCTTTGCGTTTTCCTTTGCGTACGGCGCCTGCCCTGAGCCTGTCGAAGGGCGGCTTTGCGTCTATTCCCTCTTCCGCTGAAAAAACTCCCTCATCAGCGCCCCGCACTCCTCCTCCAGCAATCCACCCTCCACCACCGTCTTCGGATGCAGAACATTCATGCCCACGCGCTGGTAACCTCTTTTCGGATCGTGCGCACCAAAAATAATCTTGCTGATCTGCGACCAATGCAACGCGCCGGCACACATCAGGCAAGGCTCCACCGTTACATACATCGTGCAATCGGTGAGATACTTTCCTCCCAATCCGTTTGCAGCAGCAGTGATCGCCTGCATTTCTGCGTGAGCGGTAACGTCATTCAAACGCTCGGTAAGATTGTGGCCTCTCGCAATGATGCGGTTGTTTGCGGTGATCACAACACCCACGGGCACTTCATCGGCATCAAATGCCTTTTGCGCTTCTTTCAATGCTTCGCGCATGAAATGCTCGTCGGAAAAGATGGATAGTTCCATTATCCTGCAAGATTACAGCGGATCGGGCGACGCTTATCCGTGATTTCTTTACGGATATTCACAGTGGATTGTGAACTGTTCTATGGTCAGCGATTGCTAAATGCATGTATTCTACCTTAATCGCTGTTAAATCACAGATTCATGAAAAAGTTCTGGCTCCATTCATCCCGCCGAAAAAAAGCGCTCCTCATCACCGCAATCATCGTGGTTACGGGATTTGTGCTTCCTGAAAACTTCGCCATGCCTGTGACGGGTGCACACAAAAACGACTACAACACCGGGTCCTTCTGGTATTATCCCTGGGGGAAATCCGGAACGCATAAGGGCGTCGACATCTTCGCACAGGAAGGAACTCCTGTTGTGGCCGCAACCGGTGGAATGGTTCTCTACAGTGGGGAAATGGGTCGCGGGGGAAATGTGATCGTAGTGCTCGGTCCCAAATGGCGCTTGCATTATTACGCGCATCTCGAAAAACAAATTGCTTCTCCGCTTGAATTTGTTGGCTGCGGAGAAAAAATCGGAACCGTAGGAACTACGGGAAACGCCAAAGGAAAATCGCCTCACCTGCATTATTCAATCGCCACCGTGCTTCCCTACTTCTGGAGAATCGATGGCGATCACCAGGGGTGGAAGAAAATGTTTTATCTCGATCCGACACCGAAATTGAATCGGACCGACAAACGATGAGTACAACAAGAAGCATCGTTATCCTGATCCTGTCACTCGCTATGGCGTGCGGATATTCGTGCGATTCCGCGAATGAGAACGATAGCGCCGAGACCCGGATTGATTCCATCGCGATGTTACACACTAAAATCGATTCACTGTTGAAGCTGATTCCCGACGGGATCGACACGATTGTCAACGACGAATTTGAAGTGATCACGCACCACCCGGAAGGGTATGTTGAAGTGCAACGCAGGTTCAGGCCAAAGAAAACGTTTGAAGATTATCCTGTGCGTGGCCGGTATTCAGGCATGATTCCGCCGCTTAATTTTTCCACCTGCGCGTATGGAAAAAAGTTCAGGACAAGAACAAAAGAAGGGGCAGAACTCGGGCCGCGTTTTGCGGGTCACTACGCATTCGCATCCTGGGGTTGTGGTGCGCCGTGTCAGGGTTGCAGCATTATTGATCTTCGGACAGGCAACGTATACGCCGGGCCCGATGCAACCGGCAACTATGCATTCAGGATCGACAGCAAAATTCTCCTGGTCAATCCTCCCGATTCGAATGGACTGTATTACTATCCTCCAATGTTTGCCACACCGGAACAGTACGTTTGGACAGGCGACTCGTTTAAGAAACTTGAATGATAAAACCGAACATTGCGTAACCCGCAACCCGAAACTTTTTCCACTCGCAACTTACTCGCACCACACATCCACATCATCCACGTACATCACGAGGTCCTGCGTTCCGCTTTTCGCTGTGATCCCAACCTGGATGCGCTCGTAGTAGCCTTTCGTTCCCCAAACAAGGTTGGCGCGATCGCGCGGCATGGTGATGATCTTGTCTTTGTTGATGATCTCTTCGCCGTCGAGCCACATTTTCACTGCACCGTAACGGTATTGCGAAAGTTTCACTTCGAGTTCAATGTGTGCCCATTGATTGACCGGAAATAATTTCGCCGGTTGTTCCTGGAATAAATTCGGCAACCCGAGTTTGTTGCGTTCCAGTTCCAGGTTTTCTTCCCAGGCCATGATGCGGATCTCAGAACTGCCACCCACAATTTCCCCGAGATCAAGAATGAAAAATGTCCCGTAATCGGGAGCTGCACGACGGAGATAATACCACGCCGAGAAATGAAACGTTTCTCCGTGCTTGAAGAAAAATCCGCCTTTGTTGAGATTGCATTTCGCCACCTGCACGAAACCCGGATCATTCTGCGTACAATCAAAACGCACCGAACGCAGTCCCGAGTGCACAATTTGTGAATCGATCGTAATCGGGTTTGCACTCAGGTTGAATTCGTTGATGTTGAATTCCGTCCACTGGTGATCTCCGGTTCCAATGAGATCTTCGTACGTGGAGTAGCTTTCAAAATCATCGTGAAATTCCTTCAGTGCCGCGCCGGTGTCTTCTTTGTGACAACCGATGCTCAGTACAAACAATGCGAATATGAATAGCGCGTGTTTCATTTCTTTATTCGTTTGAAATGATATGCAAAACCGATTCCGAACCAGTTTTCATATTGGAAATTGTAGATGTAGGAATAGAAAGGTGTGTACGCAAACTCGAGCGAGCTGTGCCATTTCAGCAGATGCACCCGGTAAGCCACGCGAAATGTACCGCGTACAGTTCCGCCCTTGCCGGTCGACAGGATCAATACCTGCCCGGTGCCGAAAATCAGCCCGGTCTTACCGAGCGGTTTGTACCAATTCACTGAAACCGGAAAATCGAAGACCGTGAATGAGCCTCGCGGCAATACCGATAATCCTGCGCTCCAGTAAAAATCCAGTCTCGTGATTTTCCTGATTTTCTTCCGGAAATTGATCGAGTATACTCCACCGTTCCCGCCGATTTCTGCATAGATGTTGAATGAACGCGGTCGCGGAGCAAGAGTATCCTGCGCTGCCAGTTCCGGCAAATTCATTAGAAACAAAAGAATGAAAATGAAGCCGGTTTTCAAGAGGCGGGGTTGCGTTTCGGAAATATACGAATGGTTTCGGAGTTTGTGGATTACGCCTGCGGCAGCAAGGAATGTGTCCCTTTCACTTCGTTCAAGGGACATGCGACCCCGCTGGGGTCGTGAAACCCTATTGACTCCGGAGGAGTCACATGTCCCTTGAACGAAGTGAAAGGGCAATTAAAAGAATCCTTGCTGCCGCAGGCGAAACCCGAAACTCTTTAACCCGGAACCATTTCGTACTTTTGCTGTCCAATACAACACACCTTATGCTTCGATCACACACCTGCGGCGAATTGCGCCTTCCTGATGCTGGTAAACAAGTCACACTCGCTGGTTGGGTGCAGACTTCACGCGATTTTGGCGGACTCACGTTCGTTGATCTCCGCGACCGGTATGGAATTACGCAACTCGCGTTCAACATGGCGACGAATGCTGAGCTTGGCGCTGAAGCGCAAAAACTCAACCGCGAATATGTTGTACAGATCGTTGGGAAGGTTCGTGAACGCGAAAATAAAAATCCGAAAATAGCAACGGGAGATATCGAGATCGTTGTCGACTCCATCAAAATACTCAACACAGCGAAAACACCTCCGTTCACCATCGAAGATGAAACAGATGGCGGCGACGATCTCCGGATGAAATACCGCTACCTCGATATCCGTCGCAATCCCGTTCGCGAAAGTTTATTGCTCCGTCATAAACTCGCGCAGGAAACACGCCAGTATCTCAGCAACCAGGATTTCATTGAAGTAGAAACTCCTGTTTTGATCAAATCAACTCCCGAAGGCGCGCGCGATTTTGTGGTGCCTTCGCGCATGAATCCCGGACAGTTTTACGCGTTGCCGCAATCGCCGCAAACGTTCAAGCAACTGCTCATGGTGGCGGGCATGGACCGTTATTTCCAGATCGTGAAATGTTTCCGCGATGAGGATCTGCGCGCAGACCGTCAGCCGGAGTTCACACAGATCGACTGCGAGATGAGTTTTGTTGAGCGCGCCGATATTCTTGAAATGTTCGAAGGACTCATCAGCCATCTTTTCAAATCGGTGAAGGGCGTTGACATCGGAACTTTACCGCACATGAGTTATGAAGATGCTGCGAAGTTTTATGGCAACGATAAACCCGACACGCGTTTTGAAATGAAGTTCGTGGAACTCAACGACGTTGTGAAAGGAAAAGCATTCAAAGTTTTTGATGATGCCGAACTCGTTGTGGGAATCTGTGCGAAAGGCGCAGCAGGATATACACGCAAACAACTTGATGAGCTCACTGAATTTATGAAACGTCCGCAGATCGGCGCTACCGGTTTGGTGTATGCGCGGTACAATGCCGACGGTACAATCAAATCTTCGGTGGATAAATTCTACAACGAAGAAGAACTGAAAAAGTGGGTCGCTGCATTCGGCGCTGAACCGGGCGATCTGATGCTCGTGATGGCCGGCGGAAAAGACAAAACACGCAAAGCGCTTTCTGAACTGCGTCTCGAAATGGGAACACAGCTCGGGCTGCGCGATAAAAATAAATTCTCGTGTCTCTGGGTGATCGATTTTCCATTGCTCGAATACAACGAAGAACACGACCGCTGGTTTGCGATGCACCACCCGTTCACGTCACCGTGGCCGGAAGATATCGCGAAGCTGTCTGACAAAACCCAATTCGGTTCCATCCGCGCCAACGCATACGACATGGTGATCAACGGTGTTGAAGTGGGTGGTGGTTCCATCCGTATTTTCGACCGCGATCTCCAGGCGAAGATGTTTGAAACACTCGGCTTCACTACCGAAGAAGCGCAGGCTCAATTCGGCTTCCTGATGAACGCGTTTGAGTACGGCGCGCCTCCGCATGGCGGAATTGCATTCGGCTTCGATCGTTTGTGTTCACTTTTCGGTGGCGCAGATTCTATCCGCGATTTCATCGCCTTCCCGAAAAATAATTCCGGAAGAGATGTGATGATTGATTCGCCGAGTGTGATTGATGAGAAGCAGTTGAAGGAGTTGAGTATCAAAACCACCATTTAGTTTTTCACCGCAGAGGCGCTGAGACGCAGAGACTTTGCGTTCTCCGCTTCCTGAGTAACCACAACTCCGCGCCTCTGCGCCTCCGCGGTTAATTTTTTTCGCTTGGTTATTGCGCGTTCCGGAGCAAATGCACAAACCCCGTCTTGCTCTTCGCACCATCCACGAAATTCATCTCGGCCACCCAGTAGTACACACCATCCGTACACATCTCACCCGTTACGCGGTATGTGCCGTCCCAGAATCCGTAAAGGTCCGTGTACTCGTAAATGAGCACGCCCCAGCGGTCGTAAATCCACACGTGAATGGCGAGCGCTTCCGGTTCGTAAAGTGTGAACACATCATTCGTGCCATCACCATTCGGAGAAAATACATTGGGTGTCAACGGTGGACATTCTTCCACATCCACGTTCACTGGTGAAAGCGTGCTACGACAAATACCGTCATTCACAAGCACGTAAAACGTAGTGTCTGTTTGCACACCGATCGGTTGGTTCAGTTCGTTCCCGGTGGCCAGGTAGTTTCCTCCAACTGTATACCAGTTGAGCGTTGAACTTCCCGTTCCGTAAAGCGAGAAAGGCATTCCGCGACAAACAACCGTATCAGACACCAACGGTGGTTGCAACTGGTTTTGCACGAATTCAATTTCAATAGTGTCGCGCGCTTCACATCCTCCGCTATCGGAAGTCGTGAGTACGTAATCGCCGGTCACAAACACATACGTGAGCGAGTCCGGTGAATTTCCCGGCTGCCAGTTGTAAGAATCCATTCCCGGATTTGCACCGAGCAAAATGGAATCTCCTTCACAAACTGTGAGATTGGAAAGCGGAGTGATCAAGGCACTCACATTCGTAGGCACGATCGTAATCCACGCCGTGGTAATGATGCTGCAACCCTGAACGGAGACGCCATACGTTCCCGCACTGGTGACAACGTTCGTCAGGCCGCTTCCGCTGAGCGGCGGTAACCACGCAACAAAACTTCCGTTGCTCGCGATGAGTGAAAGTGTCACGGAATCACCGGGACAAATGATTGCTGCAGGTGAAGCCTGGATCGCCGGCGTGTTGTACTGCTGGATGTTCACTGTGTTCGAAAGCAATTCGCAACTGTCAGGTGAAGTGACGACACAATAATACGTTCCCGGAGAAGTAAACCATATCGAATCCGTATTGCCCGGAATTGGTCCGTTGGGACCTTGCCACACAAAATCTCCGACTCCGGAAGCGACGGCAAGCACAGAATCTCCCGGACAGATCACACCATTCGATGGATACAGTGTAATTACCGGCTGCGGTGTTACCGTAATGTCGATGGACGTAATTCCACTACTTATCGTAAAACAACCGAGTGAGTTGTACGTGGTGTCGATGCAGTACACGGTGTATGTGCCCGATTGTGTGACGTAAATCGTATCATCTTCCTGCCCCGAGTTCCAGGTGTAATCAAATCCGCCAGTCACCACGAGCATTGAAGAATCGCCCGGGCAAACAATTGTGTCTCCCGTAATCACGAGATTGAAAATAATCGGTGGCGGGGAAGGCAGTACCTCGATGTAATAGTTGTGCGTGAAAATAGTTGTATCGTTCCCGCATGCACTGACTCGTATGAGCGTACCCGTGACGGTATACCAACCGGTCTGATGAACCATCGCTGTGGTTTGCTGGAATGCAAAGTTGATACAATCGGTATACGGTAGAATACTTGCATTCACGTTCGGTGAAATCGACCACAGGATCGTGAGCAGGTTATCGATGCATTCGAAATTGGCGAGCGGGTTCGTGATGGAATCGAAAGGATAGATAAAGAGTGGTGTTCCATCGCAGATCGTAATACTGTCGTTGCGGTCTGTATCATTCAGACAAACCATGCCGGGATCGATCGGTGGAAGCGGATGATCAATGGTTACATCCACGGAGTTTGCACTGTAACATCCATTCTCATCAATCACAAAAAACGTGTAGAGTCCCGATGAATCAATCATCACCGAATCATTCGGGAATGCTCCCGGAAAAAACTGCGGCCCTGTCCAGACGACGCTGTCGCCATTGGAGAAATTTCCCCCAACCAGCAAGAGCGAATCACCGCAAATCGTGATCGGTTGTGGCTGTGAAGCATTGGTATTCACAATCACGTTATCGCTGATTACCGGCATTGGCGGCGGCGGATGAAGAATGAAGTGAATGGTATCTTCGCTCGTATAACATCCATCCTGCGTGGTCATGACTACCGAATAATTTCCGGTCGCTCCCACGGTGATTGACTCTGTTGTCTGGCCGGTTGACCAGAGATACGTGAAAGCCGGTCCGATGTGATAAGGCGACGATGAATACGCAAGCAGATTGGTATTCGTTGTGGCGTAAATAATTTCCTGGAGACAGGCTTCAATCGTATCCGGTCCGCAATCGTAATCCAGGCCGTTGTAGCGATTGATACAGACACCAACGAACTGTTGCGCGCACGCCGTGTTGTAGTAATAATCGAACGGTGCGCGTGCAGGATCCATGGTATTGCCAATGAACACGTCAGAGTTTCCGTCGGAGTCTGCATAGCCGTAGGATGCGTAATCAGGATCGCCGCATAATCCTTGCATGGGTGGCATGTTCGTATACATGTTCGTGCCATACGAACTGAAAACCGGGTACTCGTAAAAATTCGCCGACACCGGCGTGATGAGCGTGTGCATGTACGACCCTGCGATGTGCGGATTTCCTGATGCATCACCAACAATACCGTTGCAGGTTTGATCCTGTTCACCACCCACCTGCCGGCTGATGCTCCATGCACCGGATGCGCTGCTGTATTTTCCCTGGAAAACATCCCAGAATCCGGAGCTGTTGAAAAGGCCCGGCGCGTAACGATCACTGTAACTGCTGAAGGTGCATTTGAAATGGCCACCGATAAAACAATCCGTCGGCGATGCGCTCACCGAACGTGCAGTCAATGGTGAATCTGAACTTTCCTGAACGCTCCAGCTGAGATTGCCGGAGAGATCGTATTTCGCAAGAAAAATTCCATTGCTGTACGTCGAGGTCAATGTGCTGGTTGATGTTCCGAAAAAAGTAATCGTTCCCTGGAAATCGCCGGTGAGATAAATTCCTCCTGCGCCATCGCTGTCAATGGAATTACCAATGTTCATTGCACCACCACCGATTTTCCGGAACCATTGCTCGTTGCCTGCTGCATCATACTTCACGACGAACACCGCGTTGAGCATGTTGTTCTGGTGCACCACATCGAAAGTAATGGTATCGGAAAATTGCCCGGTGATGTAAATTCCACCTGAAGCATCACAGTCTACATCGATCCCACGATCGGTTTGCCACGCAGAACCTTTTTTCGCCCAGAGAAAATTCCCGTTGCCGTCGAGCTTTGTGGTAAACACATCCACACTTCCGTTTTGACTGGAGAACGTAGTGCTGCCAAACGTAGCCGTTCCTGCGAACTCGCCGGTGACCACTACATTGCCCGCGTTATCAACCGCAATGCCGTTTCCGATATCTGCACCGGTCCCACCTGCACTTTTTGCCCAGAGGCAAACACCGGTATTATCGTACTTCGCAATGAAAATATCCTGTGCGCCTGCAGCCGTTATGCTCTGGCTCCCGAACGTGGCTGTGCCGTAAAAATATCCGGTGATGTAGCTGTTTCCAGATGCATCTGTTTTAACGGACAATGCACGATCGGAATTCACACCGCCGGCTTTTACGGCCCAAACGAAAACTCCGGTTGGATCGAGTTTGGTGAGAAATATATCATCAACACCGGAAGAACTCAATGTGTTCAACCCAAACTGGGCAGCAGTAGTGAAATAACCGGTGACGTATGAATTCCCTGCGGCATCAATGGAAATATCCATTCCTTCATCAATGGTTGGACCACCACCGTGCTGCATCCAGAATGTTTGCGCGGAAATTGTAACGGGAACAAACGAGACGGTCACAAGTAACCATATCCGCGCCCAATGCTTCAGAAAAAATACCATGAAAAAGATGTTTGCCGTTAGAAATATACGGTCTTTTTCTCTTTCAAACACAATATTATCAGCCACAAAGACGCCAGGACGCGAAGATTCACGAAGAAAATCCTTAGTGAGACTTAGTGCCCTGATGTTTTAGTGGCAACTTTTTAAGTTAACAATGGATTATTCTCCGGCAGGTTGCGGATTTTCTTCAGTAAACGAAGCGATAATTGCGTCCATTTTCTCCCGGTTCACGCCAAATTTATCTGTGGGCGTCCAGCATACAAGCTGGTAATAAAAATGCGGCGTTTCGATGCAGGTGAGCACAAATGTGGTGGGAACCCCATCGCGTTTTCCTTTGATGGTGGCCTGCAGAGCTTTCACGTCGTTCACCGCTATGGTGGCATTGACGTACATGCCCGCACTGTCCAGCGTACGCGTCGCGATTTTCATGTATGTGTCCAGGTCGTAATCCAGTCCGAACGAAGCGATTTTTTCTTTCGAGTCGTCAATCACCATCACCGAATAATCTTCCGTTTCGCTGTGGTATTGCAGTGATGCGTTGTCGTTGAAATAGGCCGGTTCAAGATCAGGTCGAAGCTCGAGCGAATAGTTACTTCCGTTCGATGATGCCACCGCCGCTTTCATCATGTTGTTCCGGCTATCGAAAATCAGCCAAACCACAAATCCGGCGAGAAGCAAGGCGAGAATGAGAAGACCTGCGCGTGTACGGGACATAATATGGTCTAAAAGTTAAAAAGTTTCTGGTTAACTCCGTGCAACCAGAAACTTTTTAACCAGAAACTTTTTCAAAACTAAAGCGTTCCTCTCCGCGCCTGCTCTCTCTCAATCGACTCAAACAGCGCCTTGAAATTTCCGGCACCAAATCCTTTTGCACCCATGCGCTGGATGATCTCGAAGAATAAAGTAGGACGGTCTTCAACGGGCTTGGTGAAGATCTGGAGGAGATATCCTTCCTCGTCGGCATCAACAAGAATCGCGAGTTTCTGCAACACACTGATGTCTTCATGCATCATGCTCATGTGCTTGCCCAGGCGGTTTGGAATGTCTTCGTAATATGCCGCTGGCGGAGCGGAAAGAAATTCCACACCGCGGGAACGAAGTTCAGTCACCGTTTGAATGATGTCATCTGTTGCGATAGCAATGTGCTGGCAACCCGATCCCTCGTAAAAATCAATATACTCTTCGATCTGCGATTTCTTTTTTCCTTTCGCCGGTTCGTTGATCGGGAATTTGATACGACCGTTTCCGTTCGACATCACTTTCGACATCAGCGCAGAATACTCCGTGGTGATTTGCTTATCGTCGAACGAAAGAAAATTCACAAAACCCATTACCTCCTCGTACCACTTCACCCAGGTATTCATTTCACCCCAGCCTACATTCCCTACCATGTGGTCGATGAATTTCAAACCGACAGGAGCAGGATTGTATGTCGATTCCCATTTTACAAATCCGGGAAGAAAAAGTCCTTTGTAATTTTTACGTTCTACAAACATGTGAACCGTTTCACCGTAGGTGTAAATCCCTGCGCGAACTGTTTCTCCGTGCTCATCTTTTTCCACAACCGGCTCCATGTACACTTTCGCGCCACGCTTCGTTGTTTCTTCGAACGACTTACGCGCATCATCCACCCACAGTGCGATCACTTTTACACCGTCGCCGTGCTTTTTCACGTGTTCGCCAATCGGGTTGTCGCTGGTTAACGCCGTCGTCAGCACAATCCGGATTTTATCCTGCGCCAACACATACGATGTGCGATCCTTCAATCCGGTTTCGAGTCCCGCATACGCGTACGACTGAAACCCGAAAGCTGTTTTATAGAAGTGAGCAGACTGCTTGGCGTTGCCCACATAAAATTCTACATAATCGGTTCCAAGCAACGGAAGAAAGTCCTGTGCTCCTTCGAAGATTTTTTCGAGACCGTATTCAACGTTTTTAATTTCTTTAGACATGGTAATGAATTTTAATGTGTGAATAATAGCGTGAAACTGTTTGTAAAAAACAGCTTACGACCACATCGCGCGGGAATGCGCAGAAATTAACTCTGGAACCATAACTCAAATTTACGAAAAAATGATGTGCAGATACGTCTTCCCTCAGCGGACTTGTCTTCCTCGGCTCCGTTCGGTCTGACAAGTGGTTTCAATACATAAGCGTTCCGTATACAACGATTCTCCACCACTCGTAACCCGACTCGCGATAGAGCTCACTTGTCAGACTGAGCGAAGCCAAAGTCTGACGGCATCATTCCACCCACGATTTATAATACTTCCCGTCATCAATCTTCATCGCATCTTCCGTGATCTGTAGCGGGCGGAACGTATCCACCATCACGGCCAGTTCCTGCGTTTCTGTCTGACCGATGCTGCGCTCCATCGCTCCCGGTGCCGGTCCGTGCGGAACGCCTTTCGGGTGAAGCGTGATGTGACCCTGCTCAATATTGTTGCGGCTCATGAAATCACCATCGACGTAATACAAAACTTCGTCGGAGTCGATGTTGCTGTGGTTGTATGGTGCAGGAATTGACTTCGGATGGTAATCGTACAATCGCGGACAAAATGAACAGATCACGAATGCGGATGTTTCAAACGTCTGGTGAACGGGTGGCGGCTGATGCACGCGACCGGTAATGGGCTCGAAATTGTGAATGGAAAATGCCCACGGGAAATTGTAACCGTCCCATCCAACTACATCAAAAGGATGCGTGGCGTACACAATGTCGTGCAGTGTATTTTCCTTTTTCACTTTGATGAGAAAATCACCTTTCTGGTCGTACGTTTCCAGTTCGGTTGGAAGTTTGAAATCGCGCTCACAGAACGGAGAATGTTCGAGATGCTGACCCGAAGTATTTTTGTATCGTTTCGGTGTATAGATCGGGTGGTGACTTTCCACGTAGAAAATTTTGTTCTCCGTGGTTTCGAATTCCATCTGGTAAATCATTCCGCGCGGGATCACGAGATAGTCGCCGTATTCAAACGGAATATTTCCCATGAATGTGCGCAGCTTTCCTTTTCCTTTGTGAATGAAAATCACTTCGTCGGCGTCGGCGTTCTTGTAAAAATAATCCGTCATGCTTTTCTGCGGAGCGGCGAGACCGAGCACTACATCGCTGTTCACGAGCATGGGTTTGCGGCTGTCGAGAAAATCTGCCGCTGGTTTTACCTGGAAACCCTGGAGCAGCAACGGCTTGATGTTTTTTGCCACAGCAATTTTCGGGGTTACATCCACCGATTTCAGAATTTCCTTGATCTGTGTCGGGCGGTGCGTATGATAGAGCAACGAAGAAAATCCGTGAAAACCTTCCGTACCGAACAATTGCTCGTAGTAAAACTTACCATCCGGACTTTTGTGAATGGTATGGCGCTTCTGGGGAATGTTTCCGACCTTATGATAAACCGGCATGAGTGTGCGTTTTAATTCATATCAAAGTTACGGAAAGCGGGCGGCGGAAAAATGATAATTATCATGCTGTATTGCCACGAAGACTCTAAGTCGCTAAGAACCACAAAGAACTTTGTGTGGCTTTGAGCCTTTGTGCCTTAGTGGCAAAATAATCACCCCTTCTTTTCCGCCTTGTACGCGATCGATTTACTGAAATGCGCCCCGCCGTAACTGCTCCCGCCCCTTACAGCCTTTCCTTCTTTACGCAGTTGCGCACGTTCTTCCGCAGGTAGTTCTGCATACGCACGGCATTCTTTCGAACAAAATTCTCCGTACTGCGCTTTGCAATCGTCGCACTGGATAAACAGCACGTGACAATCTGTGTTCCCGCAATTGATGTGATCGTCCCATTTCTTTCCGCACTGGTGGCAATGGGCAATCACATCGTCGGTGATGCGTTCGCCAAGGCGTTCATCAAACACGAAATTTTTTCCGATGAATTTCGAAGGAATATTTTCCTGTTTGATCTGGCGCGCGTATTCAATGATGCCACCGTAGAGTTGGTTCACATCGTTGAATCCGTGATGCTTCAGGAACGCACTTGCTTTTTCGCAACGGATTCCGCCTGTACAGTACATCAGAATTTTCTGATCTTCTTTTCCTTTCAGCTGGTCGAGCACAAGCGGTAATTCTTCGCGGAACGACTCCGACTGTGGCAACAACGCATTCTGAAAATGCCCGACTTCGCTTTCGTAATGGTTGCGCATGTCCACCACAATCGTATCCGGATCTTCCATGGCCGTGTTGAACTCTGCAGCCGTCAGGTGGTTGCCCACATTCGTTACGTCAAACGCATCGTCGGCCAGGCCGTCGGCAACAATCTTGTTCCGCACTTTAATGGTCATGCGGAAAAACGATTTTCCATCGTCTTCCACGGCAATTTTGAACGGAACGTCTTTGAATTCGGGATGCGAATCCACGGCTTTTCGGAGCGCGTCGAAATTAAATTCGGGAACACTCAGCTGCGCGTTGATGCCTTCGTGCGCCACGTAAATTCTTCCGAAAACATTGAGCGCGCTCCATTCCTTCCACAACGAATCGCGCATCGCCTGCGGATTCTCAATGATTACGTACCGGTAAAACGACAGCGTTACCCTCCGGAAGGTTTCTTCCATAAGGCGCTCACGCATTTCATTCCGGTTTACCCTGTTGTGCAACGATGACCTGGTTTAATGAACTGCAAAATTAGTTATAGCAGTCCACAACCGGAAATGAGAATGGTCATGTTGTACAAAAGAAAACGTCCCGTCATCTTGCGGCGACGGGACGTTCTTATCCGTTTCGAATATGCTATTGGAGCGCGTCGAGGTTCTGCAAAATCTGCGCTTCACTGGTTGTAGCCGGGTAAAGCGACGTGTTGTGATTTTCGGCGATGGTCACTTCGTTCGACGCGTAATAGAACTGACCGTTGATTTCTGCGATTGCGGTAAACGTTACGTCCAGTCCTTCTGGAAGCTTATAATACGGACCCGAAACGAACGAGCGGACAGCCGGGTCGAAGCGGTAAATTTGGCTGGCGAACTGGGAACCTTCCACCGTGATAAAAATCATGCAGTTTTCGCTGTTGAAGATATTCGGAACGGTAACCGAGAACGAAGTAAGCGTCCCGGGGATATTCATGAACTGGTCAACATTGCTCCAATGCAGTGAATCCAATGCAAACGCGTACGAATAACCGCCCGAAGAGTCGGAAACAACGGCTATAGGTGCTTGCATATTCACCGGTATAAAATCGTTCGCAATACCGAAACTGGAAGCGCGGAATTCATACATGTTTGGTGGTGGTGTATTTCCGGCCGGTATGGTTACGTTTACTGAGTTTGCTGAAGCCAGTTTCAATTCCTGCGTACCCTGGAAAGCCGTCACATTCACTTCGCCACCTGAAACCAATGGACGTCCGTTCGATGTGGTAAATCCACCCGAGAGGATCATGTCTTTTTTATTCATGACCTCGCGAACGTACACCGTAACACTTCCGGTTACCGGAAAATTATTCTGGTACACAAATGCATTTGGCGATACGGTTACCGTGGTTCCCTGGGCGCCGATAAAATAACTGCCCGAGGATACATTGAATGTAAACGACTGTAGTGCGGGAGCATTTTGAACGAAGAACGCATCCAGTGAACCATTGCTGTTTGTGCTGGTCGGATAGGTATTCTCCAATCCTTCTTCTTTTGAGCAGGATGCGATGAACAGGATTCCTGCCCCGATTGCAACCAGCATTTGTGGTTTTAATTTCATGATAGGGTACTTTTTATGATTTGTTATTTGCCGGTGTAAATGTCCGACTATTCTGTTGATGAGTGGCTATGCTTTTGGCAGAGGTCTTACGCGTTCAATGGTTGCTGGAATAACTCAGACTACGCAAAAGGATACATCACTGGCCGTTTAAAGATCGGGGAAGTGTTCTGCGGTATCAAACCAGGTTGAAGGATGATTTTACAGATCCAGTTGCCAGAATTCTGAGACGTGGTGTATAGCCGCCCTTCGTCAAGCTCAGGACAGGCGCCGCCGCAATGCACGCAAAGGAAACGCCGAGGTTGCTGGGTTAGGAGGCAAAGGGCGCAAAGGCAATCGCTTCGCGATTGTGTAACTTAAAGAATACAGGTCTGGCGAATTAACGGATTGTCCCGGATAGTTTTAAAATCTGTAGCGATCCGCTGGATCCTTCTAATCCGTGTTCGATTTTAAGAAATGCCTTTGCACTTTCCTTTGCGACCTCGGCGCCTTTGCGTCTATACACCTGCGCACGATCAGAAATCCTATTTACATTTACACTCATGGAAAAAATTCTCGTGGTCGGCTCTTCCGGGCAAATCGGGACCGAGCTGGTAGCAGAACTGCGAACGCGGTACGGACAGAACAATGTGGTTGCTTCGGATATCAAACCGGGCGGTGCTGAACAGACGCATCTTGGCCCGTACGAACAACTCGATGCACTGGATAAAGACAAGTTGTTTGAAGTCGTAAAACGTCACGGGATCACCCAGGTCTATCTCCTGGCTGCGCTGCTTTCCGCAACAGCTGAGCAGAAACCGATGTTCGCCTGGAAACTCAACATGGAAAGCCTTTTTCACGTGCTGGAACTGGCCCGGGAAAAACACATTCAGAAGATTTACTGGCCGAGTTCAATTGCCGTTTTCGGGCTTACCACGCCCCGCGAAAATACACCGCAATTCACTGTTATTGAACCAACTACGGTGTACGGAATTTCCAAACAAGCCGGGGAACGCTGGTGCGAATGGTACTTTAATAAGCATGGTGTAGACACACGAAGCCTGCGTTATCCCGGCTTAATTGGCTGGAAATCAGCGCCAGGTGGTGGAACAACGGATTACGCTGTACATATTTATCACGAGGCGCTGAAGCATAAAAAGTATACGAGCTTTTTATCGAAGGATACCACGCTACCGATGATGTACATGCCCGATGCGATTCGCGCGACGATTGAGATCATGGATGCGCCAGCAGAAAAAATCAAATTCCGTGGTGGATATAATGTATCAGGTATGAGCTTTTCGCCTGAAGACATTGCGGCTTCGATACGCGCTTTCATTCCTGAGTTCCAGTTAAGTTACGCGCCGGATTTCCGGCAGCAGATTGCCGACTCCTGGCCCAAAAGCATCAACGACCGTGAGGCGCGTGAGCACTGGGGTTGGAAACCGGAGTATGATCTTGAAGCGATGACCAAGGACATGCTTGTTAATCTTACGAATGTTTATGCCGGAAGCGTAACCCCGGGATAGGCTGAGCCGTACAATCCACAAATAGCGTTTCTATACGCACGTTCCCAATCAGAGTTGAATTAGTCGAAGTTTTTTCCGGGTTGATCGAAATTGTGGAACTGAAAGTGCGTAGTTTCGTTAAATTTCAGTAACGTTGGACTAGGGGACACGCCCCACAAACCGTTGGCAGATGAAGAAATTTATACTCTCCCTTATTGTAATATGTCTATCAACGGTCAGCTCACTTGCAGTTGCTCCTGAAGTTGGAGACACCAATAAAACAGACGCTGCAGGTAAGCGCCAAGGTTATTGGAGAGTTACGGCCGCAATGAAAAAAGTCACCGGCTGGCCAAGTCCAAACTCCGTGGTTGAAGAAGGTACATATACCAATTCAATGAAAACCGGAATCTGGATCGAGTACTATCCGACCGGTATCAAAAAATCAGAACTTACTTACGTTAACAACCGTCCAAACGGTCCGGCTAAAATGTACCACGAAAACGGAAAGCTTTCCGAAGAAGGTACGTGGGTTGGAACGCGATGGACCGGCCCGTACAAATTGTATTACGAAGACGGAACACCACGGCAGGAATTCAACTACAACTCGCTCGGTCAGCGCGACGGTGGACAGAAATATTACCACCCGAACGGCAAAGTGGCTATCGAAGTAACGATGAAAGCCGGTAAAGAAGAAGGTGTGAAGAAAGAGTACAATACAAACGGAGAGCTTACCCAGGAAACGTATTTCAACGGCGGTACAATCGACGCTTCTAAAACGAAGAACTACGAGCCGAAGAAACCAGAGAGCGTAGATGCTACCAAAGCACCGGAAGAAAAAGAGATGAAAGGAACTTCAAAAGCTCCTGATGCAGGCATGAAACCAAACACAGGTGCATTCACCGGTGAAGGTTACTGGATCCTGTACAAGAACGGCCAGATCACGATGAAAGGTACGTTCGCGAAAAAGAAACTTGTTGATGGCGAGGAAAGGATTTACGACAACAACGGAATCCTTATCCAGGTCAAATTATACAAAGGTGGAAAGTATGTTGGCGATGGCCCGCTTCCTACCGAAGGCAATACCAAGTAAATTCCTTCAGGAAAACTTAGAGAGAGTCCCGGCTGCAAACACGGGACTTTTTCTTTTTTTAAACGTACCGGCTCCTGTCAACTTCGGCTCCACTTCTTGTCACCCCGGCTCCGCTCGGTCTGACAAGTCGGCTCTATCCGAACCTGGGTTTAAGACCCGTGTTGAATCGTTGTTTACACGATACTCATGAGTTGAAACTACTTGTCAGGCCGAGCCCTTCAGCTTCGCTCTGGACAAGCTCGCCCGGGAACGTTGCTGGAATGAAAACGGTTGAAACCGTTTCACGAATGTGCTGTGAAGCTAACAGTATCCAACCGCTTCAGCGGTTTTCCATGAGGCCAAGCACACAACTGGTTTTTTCGTAACTTCTCTTTCCCAAATCATTTGCATGAAAACGAAATTTTTTCCTCTCCGTTTTTGCATTCACTTTTGCGGTGTCGCTGTTTCTTTTCCACTTCCCGGCGCATCATGCACATGCGGGTGATTATTCGGATATGGACATGAACAAAACCGACGCTGCCGGATTACGGCAAGGTCACTGGACAATAACCGCACTGATGATGAACCGCGAAGGTTATCCTTCTCCAATGGCTATTGTGCTGGAAGGAAACTACATCAACAATAAACGTGAAGGAACATGGATTGAATACTATCCGAACGGCAAGAAAAAATCAGAACTGATTTACTGGGACGATGTGCCTGACGGACTTTGCAAAACATTTTATCCCGATGGAAAAATATGCACCGAACTGAATTACGCAAACAGTCTCCCGAAAGGTGTTGGGAAAACATTTTATCCCGACGGAAAACTGTGGACGGAATTCACATGGAAAAACGGAAGGCTTGACGGGCCGGCGAAAACGTTTCACCCGAATGGAAAAGTGTGTGAAGAAGGAACGTGGGTGCACAACTGGTGGTCGGGTGAATATAAAATTTATTGAACGTCTTGTCCGCAGCGGTGTACAAATACATTGACGGCAAATTTACAGACAGCCTGAAAGTGAAATGATGAAAATTACGTTTACCATATTCCTGTTTTTCGTTTCGCATCTGCTCGTTGCGACAGAAACCGATACGATCAACCGTGTCGATTCGCTGGGCAAGCGGCAAGGTTACTGGAAAATAACCGCCGCGATGAAAAATCAACAGGCGTATTATCCTTCACCCGATGCGCTCATTGAAGAGGGCGGTTACCTGAACAGTATGAAAACCGGTACGTGGATTCAGTACTGGCCCAGTGGAAACATGAAATCCCGGATGCAGTATGCGAACAATCGTCCCAACGGAGCCACAACGTTCTATTTTGAAAATGGACATGTCAATGAAACCGGAACGTGGAGAGGAACGCGCTGGATTGGTGAATACCGATCGTACCACACGAACGACACTTTGAAATGGTTATTTAACTATAATCCGATGGGGATGCGTTCCGGGATGCAATATTATTATTGGCCCAATGGAAAATTGCAGATGAGCGTGAACTACGTGAACGGAAAAGAAGATGGCTGGCGACGGGAATATAACGATGGTGGAACATTGGTAAGAGAAATGTATTTCAGTATTTATCCCGACAGTTGCAAGACGATTAATTATCCGTCGAATAAACCGCCCTACATTGACGACTATGGCGATGGAGATCCCACAGGTCCGGGCGGCAAAGAAGAAGAGAAAGAGAATTACTCTGACCCGGGAATGAAATGGAGGTGTCCTCCTGATTGCGAATGCGAAGGAAACAAAATCATCAATGGCCAGGTGCACCGGTACGATACCAATGGCTTGTTGATACGGATAGAAATTTACAAGAACGGGAAATACGTGGGTGATGCGCCGATTGACGAATAAACTTCGCAACCGTTTTTGGGAATTCCCCGTTCCCGCACTTCACCCGAATCTGCTAACTTTGTGCTTCCGGTTTTCGGGTTCTGTTTTTGTCGGTTCTCGATACACAATCAGCAATTTTGTCATCTCGAGTGATTTGAGGGACGAAAATTGTATCGAGAGGGACAAAATTGCTGATTGCTACTCGAACTGACAAAAAACAGAATCAACACCCGGAACCGTTGAACCAGCAAATTTTATGCAACCACTCCATCTCTACAACACATTAACCCGGAAGAAAGAACTCTTCACACCGCTCGATCCACCCTTCGTAGGATTGTACGTGTGCGGGCCAACCGTGTACAGTGATGTGCATCTCGGAAACTGCCGCACGTTTGTGTCGTTTGATTTGTTGTACCGCTATTTGAAATTTATCGGTTACAAAGTGCGTTACGTGCGCAACATCACCGACGTGGGCCATCTCGAAAGCGACGCAGATGTGGGTGAAGATAAAATTGCGAAGAAAGCGCGGCTTGCACAACTCGACCCGATGGAAATTGTGCAGCGCTACACCGTAGGTTTTCACGAAGTGATGACCATGCTGAATGCGCTCCCGCCAAGTATTGAGCCAACGGCAACCGGGCACATCATTGAACAACTCGAAATGACGCAGACCATTCTGAAAAATGGTTTTGCCTACGAGAGAGACGGCACCGTTTATTTCGACGTCGAAAAATACGCGAAGCAATATCCGTACGGTGCACTTTCCGGTCGTTCTCTCGAAGACCAGTTGGAGAATACCCGCCGGGATCTCGAGGGACAGGAAGAGAAAAAAGGGCGTCTCGATTTTGCGCTCTGGAAAAAAGCAAAACCCGAACACCTCATGCGCTGGAATTCTCCCTGGGGAGAAGGTTTTCCGGGATGGCATATCGAATGTTCTGCAATGAGCCGGAAATATCTTGGCGATACATTCGACATTCACGGTGGCGGAATGGATTTGATTCCGACGCACCACACCAATGAGATTGCGCAAAACGTAGGATGTTGTTCAACATCTCCCGTGAAATATTGGGTGCACACAAACATGCTTACGGTGAACGGACAGAAAATGTCGAAGTCGCTGGGGAATTCGTTTTTACCGATTGAATTATTCACCGGAAAAAAACTGGATCCCTCCTCGCCTTCTGCATCGCCGTACGAAGCAATCATGGGCGATAAACACCCGCTGCTCGACAAAGGATATTCCCCAATGACGATCCGCTTCTTCGGTTTGCAGACGCATTATTCCAGCACGCTCGATTTTTCCAACGAAGCATTGACCGCTTCCGAAAAAGGATTCCGCAAGCTGATGGAAGCCATGCGCACGATTGAGAAAATTGTTCCGGCAGAAAAATCAACGTACGACGTGAACGCATTTCGTCAGCGTTGTTTTGATGCGATGAACGACAATCTCAATTCGCCGATCCTGGTAGCGGAATTGTTTGACGGCGTGCGCATCATCAATTCTTCACGCGACGGCAGCGAGAAACTTACCGCACCCGACATTGCATTGCTGAAGACAACCATGAATGAATTTATTCATGAAGTTCTCGGGTTGAAAGACGACGTTGCTGAAAATGCAGGAAGCGCCACCGACGGCCTGATGCAGCTGATCATAAAAATCCGCTCAGAGTCGAGAGTGAAAAAAGATTTTGCAACATCTGATCTCGTACGCGATGAATTGGGCAAACTGAACATCGTGCTCAAAGACAGTAAAGACGGAACAAGCTGGGAAATAAAATCATGATCATGATTGCGACTAAAAACATTTTCAAATCCCTGGTCGCCGTTGCGGCTTGCCTGTTCCTCGTTACCGGAACTGTTGTGAATACTGGCTGCAATGATGCGCCAGTGATCACCGACACAGGTTCCGTAAACACACCCAAAGTTCCGCGTGTGCCGTCGCCTGCGTTCAATGCAGACTCTGCTTACAAGTACATTGAAGCACAGGTTGCGTTTGGCCCACGTGTGCCGGGAACACCGGGACATGCAGCATGCGCGAACTACATCACGGAGAAATTAAAATCGTTTGGACTTGCCGTTACTGTTCAGGAAGCGCCTGCTACATTGTACACCGGGCGCGCAATCACGATGAAAAATATCATGGCGCAGTACAAGCCGGAACGCACAGACCGCGTTTTGCTGGTTGCACACTGGGATACGCGACACATCGCTGATCGCGATACCGACACCAGTTTCATGAGCAAACCAATTGACGGAGCCAACGACGGCGGAAGTGGTGTTGCTGTTCTCCTCGAAATTGCACGTGTCATTGGCGAAAAAGATCCGAACATCGGCGTTGATTTTCTTTTCGTAGATGCCGAAGATCATGGTCAGCCCGGCGGTTCGAACGAATCGTGGTGTCTCGGTTCACAATACTGGGCACAGAATGTAAAATCGGATTACGTGAAAACTGTACGTTACGGAATTCTCCTCGACATGGTTGGTGCCAAAGGAGCCGTGTTCCCGCGTGAAGGAACGTCGATGTATTACGCTTCGAATGTTGTACAAAAAGTGTGGTCATCGGCAGCGAACCTTGGTTACGGACACATGTTTGTAAACAGCGTCACCGGCCAAACGATAGACGACAATCTTTTCATCAGCAAAAAAGCAGGTCTTCCGTGCATTGACATTGTGCATTACGATCCGGCCGAACAGGATTACGGACCAACACATCACCGGCATACGGATAACATGGATAACATTGATACGGCAACGTTGGGTGCGGTTGGGAAAGTTGTTTTGGATGTTATCTACAACGAGAAGGTAAAATAGTTTCGGGTTAGATAGTTTCGGGTTGCAACCCTCTTCACTGTGTTTCAAAGTTAGATTTTGTCTACACTCAACATTGAAACACGGTGAGCCAAACCCAACCAGAAACTTTTTAACCCGAAACCCGCAACATCTTCGCACTACACTTATGAAGCTATTCCGCATTCTCTCCTGGTCGTTGTTAGCCCTCGCACTCATTTTCCGTCTCGCCCATTTTCCCGGCGCCGCGTTATTGTCAATCATATCCTGTTTTCTTCTTTTGCTTCATACAATCATCTTCTCCGCGAAAAATCACAAAACAAATCTTCCCGATTCGTTGATGCACGCCACATTTACTTCGTGGACCCTCTACCTGCTTTTTCGCATCCAGTATTGGCCATACACCGGTCACCTGTTTACCGTTGCGTGCTTGTTTACAATCGCCTGGCTGATCCTTCATTTCTCAAAAAACGAAAAAATAAGAGCGTCTCAAATTGTTCTCGTTATTTTCGTCGCTGCATCGCTTGTGATTGCATTCACACCAACATACCGCATTTATTATTTCTTCAATTTAAACAGCACGTTGTATTCGGATTCACGTCACTACGATTACCGCGCATGGGACAAATACAGTTGGTTCCTGTACGTCTCAGGAAAACAGGAGGAAGCGCTCGAAGCGAACCGCCAGGCCCAGGTTGCCGCAAATGAGTGCATACAATGGCCCGACCAAGAAGATGCGGTCACCTATTCGAAAGTGATTACGGTTCACGGGCAATTGATGCAGGCAGGGCTATGGGCCAGTTATCCGTAACCCTTGAACACCCTTGCTAACCCTCAAAGGGTTATATGGCTTTGAGGGTTAGCAAGGGTCGACGGCTTACAATATTTTTCCGTTCCATACGACTATCCTTTAGTCCAGAAGTTCATCCATGTTTTACGCACTTGCCATTCTCATTGTACTTACGGTTGTGATCATGCTGTTCATGCAGCAACCCAAATTCGGCAAGCTTCCTTCGGGCGCGCGACTCGAACGCATCAAACAATCGCCCAATTTCCGCGATGGAAAATTTCAAAACCGCAGTCACACTCCTGATCTCACCGACGGTGCGAATTACTACACGGTGCTCCGCGATTTTATGTTCAAAGCGAAACCGCGCCGCACTCCTGTCGATGAAATCCCTCACGTAAAAACCGATCTGAAAAATTTGCCCGCAGATAAAGACGTGCTCGTCTGGTTCGGACACGCTTCATACTTCATGCAGATCGATGGAAAGAAAATTCTCGTCGACCCGGTTTTGAGTGGAGCTGCGTCGCCGCTTTCATTCACTACGCGCGAGTTCAAAGGAACTGGTGCGTATACGGCGAATGAAATTCCGGAGATCGATTATCTTTTCATCTCGCACGATCACTGGGACCACGTCGATTACCAAACACTTGTTGCGCTGAAACCGAAAATCAAAAAAGTGATTTGCGGTCTTGGCGTTGGTGCACATTTCGAAGCGTGGGGTTACGATCCTGCCATTATCTCGGAGCACGACTGGAACGAAGATGTGGCGCTCGACAATGGATTCTCGGCGCACACCGTTCCTGCGCGACATTTTTCCGGCAGAGGATTTTCGCGGAATCACTCGTTGTGGACTTCGTTCGTGCTTCAAACTCCGTCGATGCGCATTTTCATTGGCGGCGACAGTGGTTACGACACGCATTTCGCAGAAGCAGGAAAAAAGTTCGGCGGGTTTGATCTTGCGATTCTCGAAAATGGTCAGTACGACAAGAGCTGGAAATACATCCACATGATGCCCGACGAAGTTTTGAAAGCCGCCAAAGAGTTAAACGCGAAACGGGTGTTCCCGGTGCACTCGGCGAAATTTGCGCTGGGCAATCATCCTTGGGATGAGCCGTTGAAAAAGATCTCCGGGTTTAATCAAACCGAAAAACTGGCGATGATCACACCGATGATTGGAGAGCCGGTTAATCTGAAAGACGATTCGCAGCGGTTTGGGGAGTGGTGGGTGAGCGTTAATTAACCCTGGGGGAGTAAGTGCGCAAGGGTCCTAACGCTGAAAGGGCTAAAAGCCTTTTGAGGGTTCACACCCTTCCCATTAAAAAAGTACGCAAGGGTCCTAACCCTGAAAGGGCTAAGAGCCTTTTGAAGGTTCACACCCTTCCCATTAAAAAAGTACGCAAGGGTCCTAACCCTGAAAGGG
>Ga0193752_1000148_pt1 | contig 93475 bp, 82 predicted proteins | sample H1c1metaG_FD_144924 | JGI IMG/M metagenome (GOLD analysis project Ga0193752, IMG submission 144924) | Soil microbial communities from a riparian zone of the East river system, Colorado, United States - H1c1 | ecosystem: Environmental > Terrestrial > Soil > Riparian zone | place: USA: East River... | reverse complement strand
CATGAGCGACGAAATTAAACACGAATGCGGCCTTGCTTTCATTCGTCTTCGAAAGCCTTTCAGTTATTATCAGCAGCAATATGGCACCGTAATGTATGGCCTTAACAAGCTTTACCTGTTGATGGAAAAGCAGCACAACCGCGGCCAGGATGGTGCCGGCATTGCCGCAGTAAAATTAAATACCGAACCTGGCTATCCTTTTATGCACCGCTTGCGGAGCGGCGCCAACCAACCCATTGCAGACCTTTTTGCACAAATTGGTAAAGAGTATAATGAAGTAGAAAAATATCAGCCCGATATTAAAAACCATCCCGGCCTTATGAAAGGCCATCTTAATTTTTTAGGAGAAGTTTTACTTGGGCATTTACGTTACGGTACCCAGGGGAAAAACAATGCCGAGTTCTGCCACCCTTTTATAAAACGGCACACCATTCCTTCCCGTAACCTGGCACTGGCAGGCAATTTCAATCTGGTAAATACTGAGGAACTTTTTGCATTGGTAAATATTGACCCGGGAGAGTTTCAGCGCCAAAGCGACCTTGCTGCCATGATGGAAGTATTGTATCATTTTGTGGTAAAGGCAGATGAAGCTTTTTCGGGCGAAATGGATATTGTAAAGGTTTTAAAAAAAGCGGTTCCGCTTTTTGATGGTGGCTTTACCTTCAGCGGTATGCTGGGCAGTGGCGATGCTTTTGTGATGAGGGATGCCAACGGCATACGCCCCGCTTATTACTATATAAATGATGATGTGATCGTTGCAGCCAGTGAGAGAGCCGCTATCCGCACTGCTTTTCATTTGGAAGAGAACGAGGTACAGGAACTGATGCCGGGCAATGCATTGATCGTAAAAGCAGATGGAACTTATTCGTTAGAGCAGATAATAGAAGCAAAGGAAAGGAAAGCCTGCAGCTTTGAGCGTATTTATTTCAGCCGCGGAAGCGATGAGAAAATTTACAGGGAAAGGATCAAGCTCGGCCATCTGTTAAGCGACCGTGTTTTAAAAGCCATTGATTACGATCTCAAGAACACCATCTTTTCTTTCATTCCCAATACAGCAGAAACTGCTTTTTTTGGATTGATCAAGGGTGCCGAAGATTACCTCAATAAAATAAAAATTGAACGCATACTAAGTTGGGATAAGGATTATGATGAAGAGAAGCTGACAGAGATGATCAACAGGAGGATCCGCATTGAAAAGATCGCCATTAAAGATGTTAAGCTGCGCACTTTTATTACCGAAGACAGCAGCCGCAACGAAATGGTGCAGCACGTTTACGATATCACTTATGGCACTGTAAGAAAAGGCATTGATACCCTGGTGGTGATCGATGACAGTATAGTACGGGGCACTACTTTAAAAGAAAGTATCGTTCGCATGTTATCAAGGCTGGAGCCTAAAAAGATCATCGTTGTTTCATCGGCCCCACAAATACGTTACCCCGATTGCTATGGTATTGATATGAGCAAGATGGGCGACTTTATTGCCTTCAGGGCCGCAGTTGAATTAATGACCGATACCGGCCAGCAGCATATTTTAGATCAGATGCTTGAAAGGTGCAAAGAACTGCAGCGGAATAACCAGCTGCACACCGAAAATGTTGTGAAGCAGCTTTACAAAACATTTACACCCGAAGATATTTCTGATAAGATCGCACAACTGATAACAGCAGCTGATATCAACACACCGGTTAGTGTTATTTATCAAACCATCGAATCTTTACATGAAGCCTGTCCAACCAATTTAGGCGACTGGTATTTTACCGGTAACTACCCAACACCCGGCGGCAACCGTGTTTGCAACAAAGCCTTCATGAATTACATGGAAGGAAAAAATGTAAGAGGGTATTAATGTTTTGAGTCTGGGGTTATGGGTTTTGTGTTGACAGCCTTTTTATTCAGGCTATTTTCAATTTGTTTACTGAAAAATTTCGTTCAGCAATCCTGCTAAATGAACACCTCCTTTTAACAACTGTTGATTTAATGGAGCTATGAATTTAAAATTATACTGGTAGCCTAATCTGTCATTCGGTTTTATATCGCTGTAAATTTTTTCTGCGATCTGGTACGACTGCCAGATCCAGTCACTCAACGGTTCTGCCTGCCATTGCCTTCTTTGGTCTTTGGTTGTAAAATTAATAGAACTTGCATATTCAGTATAGCTCAACTGCTGAAGGTCGATCAGTTTTTCATCCCAAACCTGGTGCAGGTTTACTGAATCTTTAAACCAGGTCACCCTTATTTTATTTCCACCCAGGTCTTCAAGTTTGCCGACATGCAAAGGCTGATGAATATCCCCAACGATATGTATCAGCAATCTTAAGTACATAACCTTTTTATCCTGCTCCAGTTCTTTGTTCTTAAGCTGTGCAGTTAACCAGTTTATTTTGGTGTAAGCGTCAGTAAGCGTATCTGTTGCCAGGTAATCTTTCATTTGTGTTTCGCTAAAGCCACTCTTAAAATTGATATAATGCCAGTTATTAAGGTATGAATATGCCGGATCAGATTTGATGAAGTCGGGCCAGTTGCTGGCCATGGCAACTGATTCATTACCGAGTATTTTAAAGATCTCCTTTTTCGCTGTTTTGGTAAGATATGTATCGGCTATCTGGCCCACTATGCGGTGGCCTAAAACACCCCATGCCATACTGCAAAATGGCAGGTACAAAAACAAGGCAAGCACTGCCAGCTTTTTTATTTTGTTCATAAAAAAATATTTATTCTTACCGGTAAAGCCGGTACAGGCAAAACTAATTAAATGTTTACGATTATATTCAGGCATTTATGAAGATTTCTTTAATCTTCTATTACTTCAAACAAGAGTATTTGTGCTTTTTCCAGTATATTAAAATTATTGTCGGCAATAAAGAGTAATGTTTTGTGCCCATTGGGTAAAATGGGGCCAAATGTTACTCCTTCAATGTTATCGGTATAAATACCCAGGTCATCCATATTCAACAGCAGCGACTTTTTTGCCGGCATAAAAGACCGGTTGCCTTTTAACGTTGCTGAACTGACATCGGTAGCATTGTTCAGATCGGCAATAAATACCTTGATAGTACAGGGAATTCTTCCCGTTGAGAACGATCGTTCAACGACAAGTAATTTATTATTACCCAGGTTAAGGATATCAGGCACCCCGTTCACTTTAAATTCGTTTTCGGGTTTGGCAGCATAGGCAACGGGCTCTAATTTATACGCATACTGCCCTGTATTTTTCTTAGTGGCCACATCAAATTTTACAATTCTTATAAAAGCATTATTGTCTGCAACATCTGCCTTGGGGCCATCCTCATACAAGGGCTCTTCCACACTTACATAAAGCGTTTTATAATTATCGGCAAAGCTCATGCCTTCAAGTACACCATTTCGCCTTGGGCCATTTTCTGTTGTTCGCATTTTCAAAACCGGCGGTAAAACAAAACTGTCAATATATTTTCCATTAGGATGTATGATCAGAACAGAAGGGTCGGTTAACACTGTATCATTTGCCTTTATAATTCTTTCGCCTTCGCTGCTCCAAATCAATAATTTGTTTTGAGGGTTATAGCGTATTGCTTCGGGATCGGGTGTTTTAAACCGGTTCTGTTTGCTATCCGGGTAAACTTCTCCGCCGGGTTGCAACATATAATTTACACTGGCAAAAACAATACTGTCAATTCCTTTTTGTGTAATAAATATTTTAGCGGTATAAAAACGGGCTGAATTTTTTTCACTTCTGTCATCACTTATTAAATAATACAGATCCTTTTTTGCATCGTAATCAATACCAGATAAGCCGCCAATCGTTGTATTTTTATATTTAAGGTTAAAAGGTATTTCATATGCCCCGAGGTATTTTATATTATTAATAGTGGCAGATACCTGGGTAACTTTTTTAGTTGTTGAACACGAGGCTAAAACAAATATCACAGCAATAAAAAGCAAGCCCCGAAAAGAAAAGTAATACATACATAGGTTTGCATGTAAAATATGAAAAGTTTAGTGTTATAATTCTGCTTTTGAAAAAACTTTTTTTATATTTAATAATAATGCTGATCCTGCTTTTTTTAATTAATTAACCTGGCCATCTAAAAACAAGCATTTGAAACAACTTATTATTATCCGGCATGCCAAGAGTGATCAAAGTTTTTTTGGCAATGATTTTGAACGCCCCCTTAATGAAAGGGGAAGGTCGGATGCGCCTGTAATGGCAAAAAGATTGTTGGATAAAAACCCTAAAATAGATGCATTGATTTCCAGCCCTGCAGTAAGGGCAAAACAAACAGCAGAGTCATTTGCAAAAACATTAAAAATGCCGGCTACCGAAATCATTTTTATTTCTGCCTTATACCACGCCCCCTCAAACATTTTTTATGAAGTGGTTGCCGGTTTGTCCAATGACTTAACTTCAGTGGTTCTTTTTTCTCACAATCCCGGTATAACACATTTTGTAAATAGCCTGAATACCAGTGCCAATATAGACAATATGCCCACCTGCGGTATATTTGCCATTTCTGCTGATATTACGAATTGGGCCGATATTGATAAAGGGAAAAAAGAGTTTTTATTCTTTGATTATCCCAGGAAGGGCCTGTAACGCTAACAGGGAAAAGTTTTTCAGCACAACCAAACAATTGTTTTTTTCGTTTGTAATATCGTATTACGTAATATTATACCTGTTCAAATTATTATTTATGAAATTACTATTTGCATTTACGTTGTTTTTTATATCAATTACCGCTATGTCTCAAAAAGAAGATTATTTGGTAAAAAATAACGGCGATACTGTTTGGGGAGATATCAGGCTTAAAAATAAGGCCTTTTATGTTACCGGCACATCTGCATCTGTTATCAAAGCTGATGATGTTTCAAGAGTAAAAAGCAGTAATTATAAAGGTAATGTTGTGGTTTGGATTAATCTGCTTACTTACAGCGACAATCTCTCTGATCTTGAAATAGATTTTATAAATAAGGGATCAATTGACACTGTGCTTATTCTTGAAGAAATATACACGACTCCAAAAATTAATTTATACTATGGGACAAGTTCGGATAAAACACCTTTTTATTTTTATAAAACCCCTTCAGACCCCAGGCCGGTGCAACTTGTAATTCGTTATTATCTACAGGGGGGGCTTGCTAATTATCTCGATGACCGGGCAAGGTATAGGGGTGATAAATCGAGGGTTCAGATCGCTGAAGATAAAGGCTATGTAAATCAGTTGCGTGCCATCATGGGCGATTGTAAAAAAATTAATGAGCCCATGTGGGAGCTTTTATCTTACCGCAACTATAGTTTTAAGCAGATCATTAAAAAATATAACAAGTGTAATTGATTTGTCTGAATGATCAATCATTTTTAAATTGTTTGTTGGCCAGGTAAACTCCGCCGAAAATAAGAACTGCAGCAATGATCTTATACAAGGCTAGATCTTCATGCAGGAACAGCATCGCAATTAAAGCTGCAAATACAGGTTGGGTATAAATGTAAGACCCGGCAACAGATGCTCCTAATATTTTAATACCATATAAATTAAACAGGTAGGCTAAAAAGGTACCGGTTATTACAACCAGGCCCATGCTTGTAAAGTCGATTATCTTATATTGTTCCCATGGAATTTGTATAAACTCTGTCCAGCCAAAAGGCAGCACTAAAAAAAATGCGATCGTAAAAAGCCAGGTTAAAATAACAACAGGGTTATACTTCAGCATTAATGGTTTTACAATAATGAAATAGATGGTATAAGATATTGCGTTGATGATGATAAACAGGTCTCCAATCAAAACATCGCTTCCATTGCCAGCACTGTCTTTTGCCAGGATTAAAACCAATGCACCTGAAATACCCAATGCCAACCCGATGAGTTTTAAAAAGCCCAGGCGCTCTTTTAGGATCCATGCAGCAATAAACACAATTAAGATCGGCGTAGTAAGCAATAATAAAGACGCATGAATAGGGTAAGTAAGAGAAAGCCCTTTTATAAAGAACAGTTGATTAACAGCAATACCTGCAACAGAACAAAGAAAGAGCCGCATCCTGTCTGGCTTGTCTATTTTGATTTTTAGCGGTTGTGATAAACACAAGGCCCAAAACAACAACATACTTACGCCGATCCTTACCACGTTTAAACCGAAAGGCTTTACCAGTTGTGGGTTGGTAAGATGTTTTACCGCTGTAAGATTTATAGCAAAGAAGATGTTTGTAAAGATCAGTGCTGTATGTGCTAAACTTTTCTTGCTCACTTATTTTATTAAGGTACAAAAATAAGCGAATAAAAAAGCTGTTGCGCTTTTACACACAACAGCTTTATACTTACTAACCCAATAAGTAACTTTTTATCAGCCCTTAAGCCGACTGCATTTCTTTGATCTTTTCCCTGATCCTGGCTTCTATTTCATTAGCCATTTCAGGGTTATCCAGCATCAATTGCTTTACCGATTCACGGCCCTGGCCAAGTTTATCATTATTGTAGCTGAACCAACTGCCGCTTTTTTGTACAATACCCAGCTCTACTCCCATATCAACAATTTCGCCCACCTTAGAAATGCCTTCACCGTAAATAATATCAAATTCTGCCAGGCGGAAAGGAGGTGCTACTTTATTTTTTACCACTTTCACTTTTACATGGTTACCAATAGAATCATCGCCATCTTTTATTTGTGCCATACGGCGGATATCCAAACGTACCGAAGCATAGAATTTTAATGCATTACCGCCGGTTGTTGTTTCGGGGTTACCAAACATAACACCAATTTTTTCACGCAGCTGGTTAATGAAAATGCAGCAGCTGTTTGTTTTATTTATGGTAGCCGTTAATTTTCTCAAAGCCTGGCTCATTAACCTGGCCTGCAAACCCATTTTGCTATCGCCCATTTCTCCTTCAAGCTCACTTTTTGGAACCAATGCTGCTACCGAATCTATAACCACCACATCCAGTGCACCGGAAAGGATCAGCCGGTCAGCAATCTCCAAAGCCTGCTCACCATAATCGGGTTGAGAGATCAATAAATTATCAATATCAACTCCTAGTTTTTGTGCATATACACTATCAAATGCATGTTCGGCATCAATAAAGGCGCACATACCACCTTTCTTTTGTGCTTCAGCAATTACATGAATAGCCAATGTTGTTTTACCCGAACTTTCCGGTCCGTAAATTTCTATTACCCTTCCTTTGGGCAGGCCGCCTATTCCCAGTGCCATATCAAGCCCGATGGAACCGGTTGAAATAACTTCCTGTTCTACTACCCCTTTATCACTCATCAGCATTACCGATCCTTTGCCAAAATCTTTATCGATCTTATCCATCGTTAATTTTAGCGCCTTAAATTTTTCTGTCCTTTCTAAATTTTCTGTTTTGCTCATTGTCTGAATTTTTTAGTTGATGTATCTGGTTTTGCGTTGTAAATGTAAATTCGGAACCAAAGATAAGAGTTTAATTTTATCAACACTAATTATTTTAGTATTTTTTTGATAATTTATTTAGTCCCTATAAACTCCTGTAAAAAAAAGACCCATCCCGAGGAATCGGGACGGGGATGTGTTCAAGCATGAGAAAAATCCACAAAGGAAAAATTCCCTTGTTCTCAAAAAGGTTCGGTCTTAAAAACGGGCCTGATAAGTTGTATGATTTTCAGAAAGGTTTGCGTTTAGAATTAATAAACAAATAGAAGACAGTTTTTTGGAATAAAAAATACCTCAAAGTGGTAATAAAAAGGGGTGAAATACCCCTTTTTTGCCTCTATATGCTAATAAAAAATAATACCGGATCGGTATTTATCAAGGTTTGTTATTTTTTCTTAATATTTATTCTGCTTCCTTATCCCTTCATTTCCCGGAGCCTTTTAAGCATAAAATTTTTGCCGTTGTTATAAAAGATATCGTCCAGCAAAGTATCAACATTCAGGGAATTAAATCCGCTGCTGGTCAGTAAATCTGCCAGGTCTTCCCGCATATCATCTTTGAGTTTTTGTAACCCATTTGCATCTTTGCAACAGTCTATAGCATTTATCAACCCGTCAAAATCGGTACCGATGCAGATCTGCTTTGCTGCTTTATCAACACCAATTAATGAATGCTGACTGGCCACCCATAAAATATGCATAATATTATTGATGAGGAAACGCCTGTGCAGATCGGGATAGAAAGCCATATCCAGGTTTGCTAAATCCTCGCTAGCCCACACATTGTTATCATCTGGCCATACATTTAGATTTTCGGGCGTGGGGCCAAAAAAGAACCCTGCTTCCAAATGGCTGATATATTCCACATCATGTGGTACTATTACACCTGTCTGTCCGCTATCATCTCCAAAGCCCAGGATACGCTGATCGAAAGAAAGGCCAATAATTCCTTCGGATAAAAAAATATTTTGAATATCCTCATCATATAAATTAATGCTGCTTGCATTATGGTATACATCATCGTAAAACCTGCTTTTGGGTTTCAGGTGCAGTAATTCATAAACAGAGCCTTTGTCCTCCGGAACACTTAGAATATACTTTACCCGGTCAATAATTGGTAAACCCGTTGTGCCGGCATGAGTACAAATTAAAGGTTGCACATATTTGGGTTCCGGATCGGGTAGTTTATACATACGATATAGATCCAGCCTTGCTTTGAGACTCATGTGCTTAATATCAACCAGTATTTTTTTACTGATCATCATGTTAATTACTTCCTCTCCCCATTTCGTGATCGAGTTCATTTCCGGGTAAAAAAGAGATGGATTAAAAAGCTGAATACCATAAGCATGATTGCAGAATTTATTTTGCTGCATATGGCAAATATTTATGGATACCACCGTATTGGCATCAGTAAATGAATTAAAGTTTTCGGTGAATTTTTCTTTGGCATCCGGTGCATCAGGATCATTAAAAAAACAATGCAGGCCTTCAATAATGATGACCCCAAACACGGTGTTATTATCCGTTTCATCAAAATCAGAAGCTTTGCTTACTATTTTAAACTGAGCGCCCGGTATCGGTGAAACTGAACTGGTGAGCCATTGCAGTTCTTCATTGATCAATTCAAAAGAATGAATGCCCGATGCCAGGTAAGTTAGCCGGGTTTTATCAATAAGATTTATTTTGCCTTTGTTCACAATGCCCTTTGCGTTTAGCAAAACCCCTATCTTTTTTTCAAGGGCGTGCAGTATCACTCCTATCATCCTTACATCGTTTTGGAATAACTGGGTAAGGTTTGATTGAGAATTAAGCACTTCATTAAAAAGTGTGTTGATCCTGATGGTCCATCCTTTTCCAACAGCAAGTTTGGCATCTATATAATCCCATGGCAATGGCTTTGTTGCCGGTTTGGAAAACTGGGGCTTTAAACCGGGATGGCAATGAAAATCGAAGAAAGGCATAATGGTAGATTTAATGACATTAAATATACTCATTATATTTCAGGTTCTCAAGCAATAAATATCCCCATCAATGGCTAAAAAAACGAAAGCCCTCCAGTGGAAGGCTAATCGTTTTCAGGGGTTCTCGAAATATCAGAGGTAGGGTATAAGCCTCTATTAAAATGCGATCTGTTTTTCTTCAATTAGTTTACGCAGGTTCAACAAAGCATAGCGCATGCGGCCCAAAGCTGTATTTACACTGCAATCCAGGATCTTTGAAATTTCCCTGAATTTAAGATCGGCAAAATGCCTTAAAATAATGATCTCACGCTGGTCTTCCGGGAGCATACCTACCAGCTTCATGATCTTTTCATTGCTTTGCTCTTTCATTATTTTATCTTCTGTGCTGGGCTCAGCAAAATTCAATACGTCAAAAATGTCTGCGCCTTCACTTGTACGGATAACAGGTTTGTTTTTGATCTTCCTGAAATGGTCAACACAAAGATTGTGTCCTATCCGCATTGCCCATTGCACAAACTTGTTTTCTTCTTTATACTTCCCGGCCCTGAAAGTGTCTATCACTTTAATGAACAGGTCCTGGAAGATATCCTCAGCGAGGTATTTATCTTTTACCAACAGGTAGATGGACGTATAAATGCGGCCTTTGTGCCTGTTGATCAACGCTTCCATTGCGTAAGTGTTTCCTTCGTTAAATAAGGCGATTAATTGCTCATCAGTTAGGGTGATAAGGTTTTTCATAATTGTTTTTGTTTGGTTTTTGTTTGGATAATTTGATAACACAAATATCTATTATGAAATAAAAATAAAATGTAGTTCTGCCTCTGAATGTATGTAGTTATATTTCTAATTAATAATATCCAATATTATTAATTCAGTACCATTTCCTTTTCTTCCATCATTTTACAAAGGTTGTTCAATGCAAGTTTCATACAGTCCAAAGCTGTAGTCAGGCTACATTTCATGGTTTCGGCAATTTCAGTAAAGCTTAAACCAGCATAATGATTCAGCAACATTACTTCCCGCTGGTTATCGGGCAGCATGTCGATCATGCTTTTTATTTTTCCATGGCTCTCGTGGTAATTTGTAGTAGTTGTGGCTGCCGGCAGGGGGAATTCAACCTTGTCTGACAGGGTATTTAAAACAATGGCATGGCTGGTGTTTCGTTTGTGTTCTACACAAAGCTGCTGGGCAATACGGGTGGCCCACTGTAAAAAGTTTCCTTCCTCGGCCGATTTGCCTGAGATCATGTTATTAATAAGACAGATAAAAACCTGCTGGAAAATTTCTTCAGCAGCATATTTATTCTGTACTATTCCATAAATGTGTCGGTAAACCCTGTCTTTGTAAAGTTCAACAAGGGTGGCCATTGCATTGGGGTCGCCATTGAGATAAAACTGAATGAGTTTTTCATCAGGCATGCTGTTCTGGTAATTCATAGGTGTTTGGTTTTTACGATTGGATATTATGGATACTAAAAATCTGGCGGTAAAGATTGGGATAAAGAAAATAAATAATTGTAGTTATTTTAGTTCTTTTGTATAGTAAATTTTCTACAATTAAACCGGCTAGTCAATTTCCCCTGCTGTATCTTTCATCCCGCAAAGCCATATTAAACTTTCATTTTCAATAGCCATTCTTGAATAACAACGCAAAAATAGGCGCCGGAGTATCTGTAGCAGGTATTCTTTTATTGATATTTCATTTTCTTCACGTTGCTCATTCTGTCAGCGAAATTGGAAAGAAAGACAGCTTCAAAAATGCTACGGTAAATATAATACTAACAGATTCTGCCGGTAAAAAGGATACGATGCTGATGCAGGACTATTTGAAGAAAAGGAAATAGCTTAACATTTATTTCCATCCCCCTTCCACTCCAATTCCCCAATTCGTACCTTTACCGCATGAAGTACTTAGACGAACTGAACGAACCGCAGCGGGAGGCAGTTACCCATGTAAACGGACCCCTTATGATCATTGCCGGCGCAGGGAGCGGCAAAACAAAAGTGCTTACCACACGTATTACGCATTTAATGGCAGCACATAAAATTGACAGCTTTAATATACTGGCGCTCACTTTTACCAATAAGGCTGCTGCTGAAATGAAGGAAAGGGTGGAGCGGATATTAGGAAACACAGAAGCCCGTAATTTATACATTGGTACTTTTCACAGTGTGTTTGCAAGGATATTAAGAGCTGAAGCGCCAAAGCTGGGCTATCCATCCAACTTTACCATTTACGATACCGATGATGCCAAATCGGTTGTCAAGACCGTTATCAACGAACTGGCTTTAGATGATAAGCAATACAAGCCCAACGTAGTTTATAACAGGATCTCTTCTGCAAAAAACTCATTGATAGGCCCGGCTGAATACATGAACGATTGGGCCTTGCAGCAGGAAGATGCAAGGGCAAACCGCCCGGCTTTGGGACAGATCTATGATGCCTATTCAAAGCGATGTTTTAAGAACGGCGCTATGGATTTTGATGACCTGTTGTTTAAAATGTATATCCTGCTTAAAAACTTCCCGGAAGCTTTAAGCAAATACCAGCGCAAGTTTAAATACATTATGATAGATGAGTACCAGGATACCAACACCGCTCAATATGAAATAATAAAGCTCCTGGGTGCCATGCATGAAAACGTTTGCGTCGTAGGTGATGATGCACAAAGCATTTATAGTTTCCGCGGAGCAACAATCGAAAATATTTTACAGTTTGAAAAAGATTATGACGAAGTAAAGGTGATAAAGCTGGAACAGAATTACCGCAGCACACAAAACATTCTGCATGTTGCCAACGAAGTGATCGGCAACAACAAAGGCCAGATTGAAAAAAAATTATTTACCGTTAATGCCGAAGGAGAAAAAATTTCACTGGTGCGTACCATGACGGATAATGACGAAGGTAAAATGGTGGCCGATACCATCCAGGAACAAAAACTCCGCAATCATTATTATAATAAAGATTTTGCCATACTCTACCGCACCAATGCACAAAGCCGGAGTTTTGAAGAAGCCCTGCGCCGCATGGGTATTGCTTATCGTATTTATGGCGGTATGAGTTTTTATCAACGCAAAGAAGTAAAGGATTTTATTGCTTATTTAAGATTAGTTGTAAATCCAAGGGATGAGGAAGCATTAAAACGCATCATCAATTTCCCCGCCAGGGGTATTGGTAAAACAACAGTTGACAAAGCTGTGCTATATGCCAATGAAAATAACCTGAGCATGTGGGATATTTTGTGCAATGCTGCTATGTACGGCTACAAAAGCGGAACACTGGAAAGCATCGATAATTTTGTAACGATGATAAAGATGTTTCAAAGTGAACTGCAGAAAAAAAACGCTTACGATCTCTCGGTGATCGTGGGTAAAAGCACCAACATTGTTAAAGAACTGTTCAATGACAAGACCACTGAAGGACTTGCCCGTTATGAGAACGTACAGGAATTATTAAACTCCATTAAAGAGTTTACCGAAACACCCATGAATGAAGAGGATGGTGAAGTAGGAGATAAATGCCTGGGTGCTTATTTACAGCAAATTGTTTTATTAACCGATGCAGATGGCGATGATAAGGAAAACCAGGACGTGGTAAAACTGATGACCATACATGCTGCAAAAGGTTTGGAGTTTCCGGTAGTTTTTGTTGGCGGATTGGAAGAAACACTTTTCCCAAATGCCATGAGCATAAATACACGGGAAGAGTTGGAAGAAGAACGCCGCCTATTTTATGTGGCCATTACCCGTGCAAAGAACAGGTTGTGGCTCAGCTATGCCAATGCACGTTACCGGTTTGGGCAATTGCAGCAAAATGACCCCAGCCGTTTCCTGGAAGAGATATCAGAAAATTATATTGATAAAAGTTATGCCGGTAGCGCCAATTCAAATAATAGTGGCGGCTGGAACCAGGGCGGGGCAAGAGAACGCATGCAACGCAATTTTGGCAATGGCGGCTGGAATGCCGCCCAACGGGCCGAAAAACAATATGGTGCTCCTCCGGCAAAAAAACCTGCTGAAACTTTTTATACAAAACCTGCAACCAGCAAAGCAGTTGAACATACTCCTTCCGAAAATTTTGAAGCCAGCGATACCAGCAATTTACAGCCAGGTAATAAAGTAGAGCACCAGAAATTTGGCTTTGGCGAAGTAATGAAAATGGAAGGTGCTGCACATAACCCTATTGCCACCGTAAATTTTGAATTGAATGGAGAGAAGAAGATCATGCTGAATTATGCAAAACTCCGCATAATTGAATAAGGCTATGCTTACTTCAGTAATTTTTGAAATTGCATCGCATTCAGGATCCCTGCATCGCCTGCAGTATTATTAAAGAAAACAAATGCTTCTTTTATTTTTGGCTTTTTAAGGATAGCCGCTTTCAATTTTTGCTGGTCAGCCTCATTATAATCTGAGTAGAACATTTTAGGAACCCCATGTATCCTTACATAAACCGTAGCTGTATTGGCAATAACAGTAGCCGGCAGGCTGGGGTGACTTACGCTGCAGAAGGTGACCTTATTTTTTGCAAGCGTATCGTACACTTTTTTGGTCCACCAGCTTTTATGCCTGAACTCAATTACATTTTTAAACCCGGGTTTTAAACATCCGATGATCTGTTCCAGCTTCTCCTCACTGTATTGTATTTGAGGAGGAAGCTGAAATAGCACGCAGCCAAGTTTTTCCATCAGCCCATCCTCACAGGCCAGGTAAAACTCCCCGATCTCCTTTTCACAATCATTGAATTTTTTAAAATGCGTGATCAGCTTGGGCGCTTTTACTGCAAACACAAAATCATCCGGGCATTTTTTATACCAGTTGTTCAAACTTTTTGCAGTGGGAAATTTATAAAACGTATTGTTCAGTTCAAGCGTATTGAACCGGCTGGCATAATAATCCAGCCATTTGCTTTGCGGCAGTTCCTGGGGATAAAATATTTTTTTCCAATGCCTGTTGTAATAACCCGAACAACCTGCCTTTATCTCAATTGATCTTTTCATACATATAGCTTCTGGCATTTTGTACAAAAAAAGCTTCTTCGCTTTTTAACTCCTGTATGTTTTTTTATGATAGGCAAATCGCAGCGCAGGCAAGTCTTTTTTGTATGCGCAAGCCAGTGTTTTTTAAGCTCATAATTTCTTTTCCATTCTAAAAACTGGAAACTGTATAGCCGGGCTTCTGCTGTTACCTGTTTGATCTTTGCTGCAGGTATTTTTTTTATTACCGATTCAGGATGCACTTTAACCCGATACAGCACTTCATTCTTAATAATATTTCCTACACCTGAAAATATGTCCTGCTCCAGCAATGCATCGCAAACAAGTTTGCCAGGAATTTTTTTTAATTTCTTCCTGGCCCGGGCATCGTCCCACTCATCCTGCATCACATCGGCACTGAAATCATAATCATCTTCAACAGATCCTTCCATCATCTTTACAGAACAGGTATAGAAATTTATCTCGCCATTTTTAAAAACAAGGCTCAGCCGCTCAGGTCTGTCTTTTTTATCATTGATCATATAACTGCCAAACATCAGAAAATGTACCCGAACATAAAATCCCTTGAAGCACATGAGGAAATGTTTGCCCCAGCTGTTAAAAGAAAGCAGTTTTTGATCATGTAGCCGGTCTTTATCAATTTTAGTATTCCCACTTACAGCAATTATTTTTTTGCCAACAAACTGTGTAACGGCTTCTTTTAACAAAACTACAGAAGGGCCTTCGGGCATGGTATGTGTTGTTTTAATAAACACCGAGACCCAAAGCTTGTGCCAACTTCAGGTGTAGAACCATTCCGCTTTTGTATATCCGTATTTTCGAAAGGCGAAATTTATCCTGCCTGTAGCCCTGTTTGGCCTTGTGGCTGCTGATTTATTACTAAATTTGTACTGAATTTTTTAAATACAGTTTTATGATCAAGACAGGAAACCCGGTTATTAGCATATACACCGAAATGACCCCCAACCCGGAAACAATGAAGTTTGTGGCAAACAAACTTTTGTATCCCGGCAAGAGTATTGACTTTGCAGACGAGGCAAGTGCTAAGCCATCGCCGCTGGCGCAGGAGCTTTTTACTTTTCCATTTATAAAGGCTGTTTTTATTGCAAGCAATTTTATCACGCTTACAAAAACTATAGATACCGAAGACTGGCAGGATGTGATCCCTTCCATCAAACAGTTTTTAAAAGAATACCTGGAAGATGGAAAAGTAGTGGTGAATGATGAGGAAGTTGCGGCAATGAAAAGTGAAAGCAGCAATACGGTTAGTGCCGATGATGACGATGTGGTAAAACGTATTAAAGAACTGCTGGAAAATTATGTAAAGCCTGCTGTTGAAATGGACGGCGGTGCTATACAATTCAAAAGTTACGAAGATGGCAAGGTAAATCTAATGATGCAGGGAAGCTGCAGTGGTTGCCCATCCAGCATGATCACATTAAAAGCCGGCATTGAAGGAATGATGAAACGTATGATACCCGAAGTGAAGGAAGTTGTAGCTGAAGCAGAATAAGTACCCCAAACCCCTAAAGGGGCTTTAGAGTAAAATAATTTAAGCATCTTTTAAAAGATGCTTTTTTTATACCCTGACATTTGCATACAATTCAATAAAGCAATTCGTTAACATCGAACACACCATTTCTTCTTTATTTTAGTTGGATGAAAGTTACCATTACACTCATTGCTGTTCTGTTATTCTTTTCCGCTGCCAATGCACAATTAACCGACCGTGAAATTTATGATCTGAAAGCCGGGAGGGTTAAACCTGACAACAGCTATGTTTATTACTTACCCTTTGCAAAAGGAAGTAAGTTCTTATTGATACAGGCTTACAACAGCAAAATGAGCCATACAAAAGAACTCAGCCTCGATTTTAAAATGAACCCCGGAAGTACGATTTGTGCGGCAAGAGAAGGTATCGTTATTGCAACAAGGGAAGACAGTGATGCAGGCGGTTTAAACAGCAGCTTTTTAAATGAAGGCAATCATATCATCATCAGGCACGAAGATGGCAGTAGTGCTATGTACTGGCATTTGCAAAAAGATGGTGTTTTGGTAAATGATGGCGATTCAGTTAAAAAAGGGCAATTGATCGGTTACAGCGGCAATACCGGTTATACAGCTTTCCCTCATCTACATTTCCAGGTGCAGGATAAAAATGGCAATGATATTGCTACAAGGTTTTTAACTAAAAAGGGAATAATCTATTTGCGGCCATCTAAATACTATAAACGTGTACATGACTAAATTAATAACAGCAATTTGTTTATGTACTTTAATTGGCTGCTCTGTCAGCAATAACCCGGTACGCACAGAACTTAAACTGCTGCAAAAAGGAATAATGAAAGACGACACCAGTTTTGTATATCATCTTCCTTATGAAGAAAATAAAACTCATTTGGTGGTACAAGGTTATTTTAGCCGTTACACCCACAAGCATCGGGCTGCCCTCGATTTTAAAATGAGTAAGGGAACAAAGATCTGTGCAGTAAGAGATGGTGTTGTTATACGCATCAAGAGCGACGGAAAAAGAGGTGGAGGAAATGTGAAATACAGGCAAGATGGAAATTATATTGTGATCCAGCACAGTGATAGCAGCAGGTCTGGTTATTGGCACCTTCGTCACGAAGCGCTTTATGTAAAAGTGGGTGATGAGGTAAAACAGGGCCAGGCAATTGGCTTGAGTGGAAGATCGGGCTACTCTTATTTTCCGCATTTGCATTTTATTGTTTGGAGGTCTGATGGGAAAGGCAAATGGACACAAATTGGTACACGCTTTCAAACCAACAAAGGAATCCGTTATCTTCGGCCTTTCAGATTTTACCGAAACACCAAACCAACGAATTAATCATTGAGTTTAGCAGAAATTTACCACCAGTTTATTGAAGGTATGCGTCATACTTCATGGTACGAGTATGTAGCTGTATTTGCAGGCATAGCAAGTGTGTGGTATTCCCGTGCAGAGAATATTCTTGTGTATCCTGTAGGTTTGATCAATACGATCATCTACATCTATATTAGTTTTGAAGGCCACTTGCTGGGCGAAGCTGCTGTAAATTTTTATTACACCATCATGAGCATTTCTGGCTGGTATATGTGGGCAAGAAAAGATCAGCAAAAACAAATTGTATTACACATCACTTACTCAAGTAAAAAAGACTGGATACAGCAAATTGCATTCTTCCTGTTCTTTTACATCAGTATTTTTTCTGCGCTTACTTATTTTAAAACAGCTTTTTTTGAGGGTGTTATTCCCTGGGCCGATGCCTTCGCATCTGCAACAGCATTTACCGGCATGTGGCTGATGACAAAAAAGAAAGTGGAAAGCTGGTACTGGTGGATCGCTACTAATATTGCATCTATACCTTTATACTTTGTAAAACAATATGTATTTACCAGTGTTTATTACCTGGTATTATTTGTAATGGCTGTACTGGGTTTATTTGAATGGATGAAAAAAGCCCGTCTGGCGAACGGACAGGCAAAACTAAATAAAGCATGAGTTACTGTACTTTTATCAGCACATTAAAGCCGGGCGAACAATCGGCTCATAAGATTTATCATGATACCCAATATGGTTTTCCCATTGATGATGATAACGAATTGTTTTGCAGGTTGGTTTTGGAAATAAACCAGGCTGGCCTTAGCTGGACCACAATCCTGAACAAACAGGAAAGTTTTAGAAAAGCCTATCACAATTTCAACATTAAAAAAGTAGCGGCTTATAAAGAAAAGGATTTTGAAAGGCTGATGAACGATGCAGGCATCATACGCAACCGGCTTAAAATAAATGCTGCAATAGAAAATGCAAAAACCATTCTTGCCCTGCAAAAAGAATTCGGGTCTTTTAAAAAATGGCTGGCACACCATCATCCCAAAACAAAAGATGAGTGGACAAACCTTTTTAAAAAAACATTTAAGTTTACCGGTGGGGAAATCGTGAATGAATTTGTGATGAGCACCGGTTATTTACCAGGCGCACATGATACCAGCTGCTCCATTCACAAAAAAGTATTAAAGTCAAAACCCATGTGGAATGAGAAATAGAAAAACATGGTTGTATATTAAAGCCGTATTGATCCTGCTTTTTACCGTTTTGATCTTTGCTATGCCGGTAGAAGATACATTCAGAAAATGGCTGCGCTTTGGAATGCTCACTCTTTTTGTAGCCAGCTTTATCATTGATCTGACCCGTTATAAAAAAAACAATGGTTAAAAAGATTGTCATCATCGGGCCTGAATCAACAGGAAAAAGCACGCTCTGTGAACAGCTTGCAACACATTATGATTCTATCTGGGTAAAAGAATATGCCCGGGAATATCTTTTAAAGAATGGAACTGATTATACATTTGAAAACCTGCTTGATGTTGCCAAAGGGCAGGTAGAGAATGAGGAATTGGAAATTAGGAATTGGGAGACTCACAACCACAAACCACAAACCATAAACTACAAACCTCTATTCATAGACACCGACATGTACGTAATGAAAGTATGGTGCGAATTTGTTTTTGATAAGTGCCATCACTGGATACTGAACCGTATTGTTGAGAGAAAATACGACCTGTATCTGCTCTGCAATGTTGACCTGCCCTGGGTTAAAGATGAATTAAGAGAATACCCCGACCTGGAGAACCGGCAAAAACTATATCATTATTATAAAGACATCATGGTGAACCAAAATGTGCCCTGGATCGATATCAGCGGAACTTATGAAGAACGGCTGGAGAAAGCAATTATATCACTAGATAAACTTTAGATCGTTATTTTATTATCGCCTGCACATCCGGATCTCCGGCAAGATTACTCATCTGCCGCATAATACTACCATAGCGTGCTGCAACATATTTGCTCAAAGGTTTTACTGTTAGTCGTTTAGGATTTGGCAAACAGGCTGCTATCTGTGCAGCTTCGGCAGCAGTGAGGTCTTTAGCATCTTTATTAAAATACCTTTTTGCTGCAGCCTGCACCCCAAAAATACCGGGGCCCATTTCGGCTACATTTAAATAGCGTTCAAGTATCGTTCGCTTGGTCCAAACCCCTTCAATGGAGAAGGTGAAAAAAACTTCGATCCCTTTTCTTAAAAAACCACCGCCCTGCCAAAGAAAAACATTTTTTGCAACCTGCTGGCTGAGGGTACTGGCTCCCCTTACTTTGTTGGGATGCCGCTTGTTATATTTCATGGCTTTTTTAATGGCTTTCAGGTCAAAGCCATCATGATCAGGAAAAAGCTGGTCTTCGCTTGCAATAACTGCCAGCTTAATATTTGAGCCCATATCATCATAACTCACATAATCCCTGCTAAGGCCGTGGCCCTGGAAAATACTGGCGACCTGCGTTACAGTAATTGGCGGATTAAAAACAAAGCCCAGCAATAAGTATAATGTAGATGAGATATATGCAATGAAAAAACCTTCCCTGAAAACAATGGCGGCTTTTTTTATAAAGTCAATATGCCGCAGCCAGAAGTAATAGACCAATCCAACAACAAGAACCACTGCAGCCACGATCAGCATTTTGGTTTTAAGGTTTTCAATAGGAAACTCAGCAACTGAAAATTTTTGAACAATAAAAACCAGGAACCAGATCATATGCAAAATGAAGATCCAAAAAAAGATCCGCTTCATCCATATCCAGGCTTTTTTCATGATTGCCTTTTTATCCGTCATGATTTGTGAGAGTTAAATGCAATATACTACTTAGCCGTTCTTATTAGTCATGTTCATGTAAACCAGTTTGTATTTTTTTCCGATCACCATTCCGCCCTTGCCGCCTTTAGCCCAAAAATAACCCAGCGTGCCCAGGCCAACCGACGCTAACAATAAAGGAAGGCTGAATTTTTTTCGGTCGGCTATATAAACCACGCCACTGGCTAAAGTAAGCAAAACGCCACCCCCAAATAAAGAACCACCGCTTCCCCTTACATTAAATTTTGTTTTTTCTTTTTTGCCAATTACCGCTACCTGGTTGTAATGATACTTATACCGGTAGCTGCCGATCGTATCAATAATATAAGTACCAAAAGTTGTAGGCAGGTATTGGATGATGAACTCCTGTAAATAAAGTGTATCGCCTTTTATGCCATTAATAAGAGCTGTGATGTTTGCCCCGCTTTGTGCAGTTAGTGAAATATTCATTCCACTGTAAAAAGTAGTAACAAGTCTATTGTTCTTTTTAAGTTGAATAAAATCGGCGGATTGGGAAAATGATGCGGTAGCAATAAGAAGCAGGATTGGCAGTAACAATTTCATGCAGCAAAATAGAATTGAAATTACTGAACCCGTAATATTTTCTGTTAATCTTTTACCAATGAATAAATGATGCCTGCTAAAATAACAAAACCAAAAGCCAGGTACAGCACGCCAGATGCCCGGTTAATAATAAGTATTACCCGGTCGCTTAATTTTTTGCCTATGTAACCAGCGCCCATAACTTTTCCAACATCTGCCAGCATATTTACCACCAGGCAGGTAGTAAAAATAATGATGCGGTCGTAAAAACTATAAACCGATGCAAGTGATGCTGCCATGATAACCCAAAAAGAGATCACTGCCGGGTTCAGCGTATTAATAATAAACCCCGAACTCATAATGGCAAAATAATTTGTCTTTTTACCGGTGGGGGTATATTCATCGCCGGCAATTTCAACCGGCTCCTGCAGGCGGCGTGGCTCTATCTTTTTTATAAAGCAAAAATAAATCCCCATGCCGATCAGGAAGATACAGCCGCCAATACCAATCGGTATTTTAAAATCAAGTAATGTTTTAATGGCTTCGCTGAAACCGTTGCTGAGAATGACCCAGATCAGATCGCTTACCCATACACCAATAATGAAGCTGAAACCCCCACGGCGGCCATGATTGATGGTTTGCTTAATGGTGGTAAATATTACAGGCCCTACTGAGAAGATCAACAGTAAACTGATAGCAAGGCCTTTTAATAACGCATCAATCATGCACTAATTTAAGAAAGGATTTGTAATAAACCGATTTGGATAATACATCATATTAAAAATTGTCAGGTTCAGCTTGTCGGAACCGGGGTATATTAAACTAATCCATCTTCGACAAGCTCAGACTGACAGCAAAATTGTTAACTAGAATTTCAAACTGGTGCACTACCCAGGTTTGTATTCTTTGCAGTAGTTCATTGTAAAATTCTTTATTAAGATTCATTTAACAGTTGCAATAACAATTCGGTTTATTATTTGTCGTTCAAAGAACAAACTCTTTACATGCATACAAGGCTACATTAATAATTACCACAACGCTGCTTTCATTACATCAACCTAAAAAGTAAACTATTGAAAGCGACAACAATCCTTGTATTAATTGCATTTTTATTTCCAACACTTAAAAGCAGTGCCCAGTTTTATAAGGACATGAGTGTGGGCCTGAATGGGGGTGTTTATGTTTACCAGGGTGATCTTACTCCTGAAAGGATTGGATCCTTCAGAACCATGCAACCAGGCTTTTCTCTCTTTGCAAAAAAACCGATCAATCATTTTTTGACAGCACGGGTACATTTCAGTTTTGCAAGACTAAAGGGCGATGACAGCCGCTATAGCAAACCTGAATACAGGCAGCAACGTAATTTTTATTTTACCACACCGGTGAAAGAGTTTTCAGCACAGCTGGTTTGGAATATCCGGGGCAGGAATTATGATGACCAGGGTATTATGCCTTACGTTTTTTCCGGTGCCGGCGTTTCATTAATAAATGTGCGTAAAGATTACAGCCGTATGGACCTTACGGTTTTTGGAGAAGGTTCTGCAGTGATGGCCGGTCTCGCTATTGACAATGCAAAAGGTACTCCCCGGGCACTTTTTTCTGTACCGGTTGGTATTGGCGCTGAGTATCCAATCTCCAACAGGTTCTCTGTAAATATTGAAACCTCTTACCGTTTTATTTTTACCGATCACTTAGATGGTTTCAGCCATTCGGCAAACCCGGCGTTGCGTGACCATTATCACAGTACATCGGCCGGTATCATTTATAAATTTGGAAACAGGGATAAAGGCGTTGCATGCCCGGTGGTAAATCCTTAAATTTTGTATTGCACGAATTGGAGGCACGAATTACACGAATTTTGCATCACAAACAGAATTCGTGTAATTCGTGCTTTTAAAATTCGTGTAATAAAAGGTTTGGGAATCAGGATATCTTTTCGCCCTTTAAAAAATTCTCCCAGTCTTCCAGCATCTTCCCTTTAAGCACCCGGGGAAATTTGTGCTGGCCGCCAACCTTGCCTTTGGCTTTCATAAATTCCATAAAAGTAGCTTCGGGCAAAACAGTAACCATGATGTCTTTTAAAGCATGGCGGCGCTCTACGATATAATCGTCGTTCAGTTCTTTTAGTTTGTCATCAATACGTGTTTTCAGGTCTTCGGCATCAGCTTTATCATCGGTTGCCACATACCATTGATGGGCAAAAAAGTTGCCGTATGGCACGCCTGCTACGGTAAACTCAGGGATAGAAATATTCAATTCATCGCTTACCATTTCAATGGCTTTGTTCATATTGTCTACACTCAGGTGCTCACCAACCAGGCTTAAAAAATGTTTGGTGCGCCCGGTAATGATGATCTCACTTCTTTCCCTGTCTACCAGTTTTACCGTATCGCCAATGGCATAGCGCCAGGCCCCTGCATTGGTGCTGATGAGAATTGCATAATCTTTATTTTCTTCGATCTCATGGATCATATAAGCCTCGGGTTCATCAACCATATTTCCATCGGTATCAAAATTCGCCTGGTCAAAAGGCACAAATTCAAAGAACATATTGTTGTTAAGCGCCAGGTGCATGCCTGCCGCATCCTGCCGGTTTTGATAAGCTAAAAACCCTTCGCTGGCCAGGTAGGTCTCAATATAAGTGATGGGCTTGCCCAGTAATTTTTCAAATCCTCTTTTATAGGGCTCCATCGCCACGCCGCCATGTACATAAAAAGCCAGGTTGGGCCACATTTCATGAATATTCTTGAGCTCATATTTTTCAATGATCTTCTCCATGCACAACTGCAACCACGCCGGTACGCCCACAATAAAACCAATATCCCAATTAGGTGCATTGTTTACTACTTCTTCCAGCTTGGTTGCCCAGTCTTTTACCTTGGCAATTTTTTTTCCGGGTTTATATAATCCGAGTCCCTGGAACCAGAAAGGAATATTTCTTTGTTGAATACCGCTCAGGTCGCCGGCAAAATATGTTGGGCCTTTTTGTAATTGTGTGCTTCCGCCCAATATCAGCCAGCCTTTGCCAACGGAACTCTTAGGAACATGATCATAACGTGTTAAACTAAGCAACTGGTTAAAACTGGTAACCGTATTACTTCTTATCAGGTCTTTGGTAATGGGTATGAACTTGCTGGTTGCATCGCTGGTACCACTGCTTAATGCAAAATATTTAATTACACCGGGCCAGCAAACATCGGGACTGCCTTCCTTGGCTTTATACCACCAGGCATCGTAAATTTTATTATAGTCGAAGGTTGGAACGTTTTCCTGGAATTTTTTGCCAGGATGGGTGCTCATCAGGATATCATCAAAACGGTAACGCTGGCCAAATTCTGTAAACCTTGCTTTTTTTAGAAGTTTTTTAAGCACTTTGATCTGCTGGCTTCGGGGATTGCTTATGGGCAAATTGAGCGCCCTGGCAATAGATTTTGGAAGCTTGATATCAAATAGAGGCATCTGCGGTATAAAGGTTAAAGAAACGAAGATAAAGAAAAAAGAACACGCCCCATCCGGCCTCACCTCCCTACCTCCTCTCCAAAAGAGAGGAGGCGGTACAGCAATCATGCCCAAACATTTTTATCTTCCACTTCATCATTAATTCTTTATTCATCAATTATGCAAGCGGCATTTGTTTTTCAGCAATGCATAATCTACGATTTCGGCTTCCAGTTCCCTCTCCTTTGGAGAGGGGTTGGGGTGAGGCCGGAGAGGTCCGGTTTTGGCTAACCATTATTAATCATTAGATTTGTCACCTAAAAAAATCTATATGAAGAAGATAATTATTATGGTTGCGCTTTCGCTCAGCCTGTTCAAGGCACAGGCCGACGAAGGCATGTGGTTACCTATGTTGCTTGGCAAGCAGGTTTATGCAGATATGGTAAAAAAAGGTTTGAAACTTACTGCGGAGCAATTGTACTCTATCAACAAGTCATCATTAAAAGATGCCATCATTATTTTTGGGAGCGGTTGCACAGGAGAAATTGTGAGCAGCCAGGGCTTGATATTTACAAATCACCACTGCGGTTATGGAGCCATTGCAGGAGCCAGTACGGTTGAACATGATTATTTACGCAATGGTTTTTATGCTTACAATAAAGACCAGGAAATAAAAAGTAATCTTACTGTGCAGTTCTTAGACCGCATCGTGGATGTTACCAAAGAAGTGGAAGATCAATTGAAAGGTTTAAGCTATGCCGACAGGATTAAAAAAATGGCAGATATTTATAAAGCAATAACTGATAAAGTTGCAGATAAAGAAAATGAATTGGCCGGAAGAATTTATCCAATGTTCAGAGGCAACCAGCACATCATGTATGTGTATAAAACTTACAGGGATATTCGTTTGGTTGGAGCTCCGCCAGAAAGTGTAGGTAAATTTGGTGGCGATACCGATAACTGGGAGTGGCCGCGCCATACCGGTGATTTTTCTGTTTTCCGTGTGTATGCCAGCAAAACAGGTAAGCCTGTTGCTTACAGCGCTGATAATGTACCTATGACTCCAAAACATTTTTTACCAGTAAGCATCAAAGGTTTTAAAGATGGAGATTTTGCTATGATATACGGCTACCCCGGTGGCACTACCCGTTACGAAACCAGCTATGGTATCAAATTGAAAAACGATATTGATAACCCATCATTGGTTGGCCTGCGTGATGTTCGTTTAAAACTGATGCATGAGCAAATGATAAAAGATCCTGCAGTAAAATTAAAACTGGCCGATAACTATGCAGGTGTTGCCAACTACTGGAAATTTTTTGATGGTGAAACCAAACAGTTGATCAAATACAAAGTATTTGATGAAAAGCAGGCTTACGAAAATAAATTCAATGCCTGGGCAAAAGGAAAACCTGAGTATGAGAATGTAATGGCTGATTATGCAAAGAATTATGCCACCTGGACACCCTACAGCAAACAACGCCAGTATTTAAATGAAGGTATTTTAGGTTCGCCATTGGCAGGTGCAGCCTCCAGGTTAATTGCGCTGGAGGCTTTGCTGATAAAAACCAATACCCCTGCAGCCGATCTTAAAAAAGCAGTTGATGCCGCCACGGCAGCACGTGATGCTTTCAAGGCAGGAGAAGACCTTCCAAGCGATGAAAAAATAATGGCAAAAACGGCCATGATGTTTTATACTGATGTAGATAAGAACCAGCACCCTATTGGTTTTTACGAAGGCATTAAAAATGCTTACGGCAGCCTGAATGATGAAGCTACCTATAAAGCATGGGCACGTGATGTGTTTGCAAAGACCATGATGCTGGATGATGCAAAATGGAAAGCATTTACCGAAAATCCTACAGCCACGGCTTTGCAGGAAGACCCTGCATTTGCTTATGCTGCTGCGTTTACAAAAAATTACACCGGCAAATACGCCAGCCTGCGTACAGAATTTATCAATAAGGACAACGAGTTGGGCAGGTTATACCTGAAAGGAATTATGGAGATGAATCCCGAAGCAGCTAAAATGATGTATCCCGATGCAAACTTTAGTATGAGGGTAAGTTATGGTGTTGTAAAAAGCTACCGCCCACGTGATGCTGTGTTTTATGATTATGTAACTACCAGCAAAGGTGTACTTGAAAAATACAAAGCAGGCGATTATGAGTTTGACCTGCCAGCCAAACAGGTTGAGTTGCTGAAGAAAAGAGATTTTGGGCAGTACATAGATAAACGTACCAACGATCTCGTTGTTGGCTTTATTACCACCAACGATATTACCGGCGGTAACTCAGGCTCTCCTGTAATTGATGGAAGTGGTAATTTGATCGGTCTTGCTTTTGACGGCAACTACGAAGCCCTTAGCCATAAAATTGCATTTGATAAAGACCTTAACCGCACCATTAATGTGGATGTACGTTATGTGCTTTGGTGCATTGATAAATTAGGCGGTGCAACAAATATAATTAATGAGTTGAAGCTTGTGAGATAAGATTTTGAGGAGAATCTTTTGAACCGTCCCGATCTGATCGGGACGGTTTTTTATTAATATAATTGTTGGAAAAAGATTTATTTTTAATAAAACTTCAGCCATGAAAAATATATTCTTTCTTATTACGATCTTTTTTCTTGCCGCCTGCGGCAACAATGAAACTAAAAGTTCAGAAACTACAAACAGCACTTTATCCAAAAGCGATCTTACAAAAATAAAATGGATCGCCGGCAACTGGCGTGGTATGGCCGATGGCAAACCTTTTTACGAAATGTATGAGTTTACCAATGATTCTACATTAAAGATAACTGGTTATGACTGGGATGGTAAAGACAGTTCCAATGCATCATACAGCTATGTTTCCTGGAAGGATGGTGCTTATTACCTGGGCGATTCTTTGAATTATAAAACCACCTTCATCGACAGCAGTAAAATAGAAATGGCTGCCAACTATAAAGCAAACAATGACATCCTTTGGCAATTTGTAAATGATTCTACCTGGGCGGCTATTTTAAAAGGAAAGAAAAAAACGGTGGAATATAAAATGGAAAAACTACCATCATTAGATAGTATGTATAAAAGTGTAAAGAAATAAAACCCTTTGTAAACCAATGTTGATCCTCAATATCGAGTTTAAGCAAAAGCAAATAACCTGGCTGCATTGGAAGCTTTGCTGCAAAACCGTAACCCCTTATTCATTGGTGAAGACCACCAGGTTGATACTTACTTTAACGTTGCAGCCGGCCGCCTAAAACTAAGGGAAGGCAATATTGAAAACGCATTGATACATTATGAGCGGGAAGACCTTGCCGGCGCTAAGAGTAGCCATGTATTATTATATCAACATCAGCCCGATAAAACCCTGAAAGATATACTTATAAAAACATTGGGCATAAAAGCTGTGGTTGATAAAAAACGAAAGATCTATTTCATCAACAATGTAAAATTTCATTTTGATACGGTAGAAAGCCTGGGCACATTCGTAGAGGTGGAAGCGATCGATAAAGATGGCTCTATCGGCAAAGAAAAACTACAGGCACAATGTGATGAATATGCTGCATCGTTTGGCATTGCTGCTGAAGATTATTGTTCGGTTTCTTACAGTGATATGATATTATCTAACCACAAAGAACACTAAGGGAAGCACAAAATGCACTAAAATTTTATTTCGTGTCCTTCGTGACAAAGCTTTGTGCTCTTTGTGGTAAAAGCTCCGCAGCACTTTTGTACCTTTGCCCCATGGCTGAAGACTTAACAATTATTACCGGCAGCAAAGCCGAGATCTATCAATCACTCATTCCACAGATTAAAGGGCTACTTGATGGCGAACCGGATCTAATTGCCAACCTGGCCAATATAAGTGCAGCGCTCAAAGAACAATTTGGGTGGTTATGGGTAGGCTTTTATTTGGTTAAACATGGGGAGTTGGTGCTCGGCCCATTCCAGGGACCTGTTGCCTGCACAAGAATTAAAAAAGGCCGCGGTGTTTGTGGTGCTGCCTGGCAAAATGCAGAGACCTTGATCGTACCTGATGTTGAAAAATTTCCGGGACATATTGCATGCAGTAGTTTATCAAGATCTGAAATTGTAATTCCCTTGATTAAAAATGGAGAAGTTATTGGCGTATTGGATGTAGATGCCACAGAGCTAGATCAATTTGATGAAACAGATAAAAAGTATTTAGAAGAAATAATTTCACTGATCTCCATTTCATAAATCTCTTAGTGTATTGTACTCCAGGTTCCCCTTTAGGTTCCCTGCTAAGGGAACGAACGTAGTTCAAGGGGGCTAGGGGGTTGGCACATTATCCTTCCACCCCCACAAATACCTGCAGGCATAGGTTCTGTACGGGCTCCATTTTTTTGAAACGCTCAGCATTTTTTCCTTCATAGCTTTTTTATCAGAAGCGTCAATATTGTATAATTTACAAATGGCCTGCTGAATACCCAGGTCATCCAAAGCAAAAACATCTTCCCTGCCCAGGGTAAACATTAATATCATTTCTACCGTCCATTGGCCAACGCCTTTTATTTGTGTAAGGTATTTGATCACCTCTTCGTTACTCATCTTATGCAACATGGCATCTGTGATCTTTTCCTCAATAAAAAAATTGCACACATTTATTACATAGTTTGCCTTGGCATTGCTTAAACCAATGGCTCTTAAAGTTTCAAAAGGTGTTGCTGCAATCTCTGCTGCTGTAGGATTTTTGGTTTTATACAAGGCCAAAAATCTTCTATGAAAAACATCAGCCACTTTTGTACTCAGCTGCTGGCTCATGATGGAGTTGCACAAATGCAGGTGTACGTTTTTTCTTTTAGCCAAAACATATGGCTCCTGTAGTTCAATTATCTTTTTGAACTTCTTGTCTTTGGTAAGATGTATGATGTGTTCCATGTCTATGTTTTTCACGCAAAAGCGCAGCGTAGCAAAGGGCGCAAAGGTAGATTACTCAAGCCCCCAGCTCATCTCTCCGCCTTTCTCATCTTTTAAATTAATGCCTATGGCTGCAAGCTGGTTTCTTATTTTATCGCTGGTTGCAAAATCCCTTTTGGTTTTCGATTCTTTCCTTATCTCTATCAACAGGTCCATTACGCCATTTAAAACTTCATTATTGGCAGCAACGTTTTTTAAGCCAAAAACATTTTCCAGGTAATCTTTAAATTTTTGCTGCAATAATGATAAAGTAGCCGATGAAATTGCATCTGCTTTTATCAACCCGTCTTTTATCGAATTAATGACTGGCACCAGTTCAAACATATTACCCAAAACTTTTGCAGTATTAAAATCGTCGTTCATAAATTCATCGAACTCATTTACAAGTTTGTTCACTTTTGTATCCAACTCAACATCTGTTGGTATTTCCTTATCATTGGTAAGTTTTTGCAATAACTCATAAGCATCCCACAATCTTTTCAATCCCTTTTCTGATGCCTGCAACGCCTCGTTACTGAAATCCAGTGTGCTTCTGTAATGGGTTTGCAACATAAAAAACCTTACCGTCATGGGTGCATAAGCTTTCTCCAGCAATGGGTGACTACCACTAAATAATTCTTCCGGCAAAAATCCATTGCCCAAAGATTTACTCATCCTGGTGCCATTAACAGTCAACATATTTGTATGCATCCAAAAATTTGCCGGGCTGGTATGATAGCATGCCTGGCTTTGTGCGATCTCATTGGTATGATGCGTTGCTGCCAAATCCATTCCTCCACCGTGTATGTCAAACTTCTTACCCAAATATTTTTCACTCATGGCCGAGCATTCAATATGCCAGCCCGGAAAACCCATGCCCCAGGGACTTGGCCATTGCATTAAATGCTCGGGCTTAGCCTTTATCCATAAAGCAAAATCAAGGCGCCCATGTTTTTCATCCTGTCCGCCCAGCTCACGGGTACCTTCCAGCAGGTCTTCCATTTTACGGTTGGTAAGAATTCCGTAGGGTTGCTCCTTATTATATTTTTCTACGTCAAAATAAATGGTGCCGTTCACTTCGTAAGCATAACCATTAGCCAGTATCTGCTTTGTTATTTCTATCTGCTCAGCAATATGGCCCGTAGCAGTTGGCTCAATAGATGGCGGCAGCGTATTCAGCAACTGCATTACATGATGAAAGCCCAGCGTATATTTCTGAACGATCTCCATTGGTTCTACCTTTTGCAATCTTGCGAGTTTGCTGAATTTGTCATCGCCTTCATCACGGTCACCTTCCAGGTGGCCGGCATCGGTTATATTACGCACATAACGCACTTTGTACCCCAGGTAAACGAGGTAGCGGTAAATAATATCAAAGGAAATAAAAGTGCGGCAGTTGCCTAAATGCACATCGCTGTAAACCGTGGGACCACACACATACATACCCACATGATCGGGCGTAAGCGGTGTGAAAATTTCTTTTTCCCTTGAAAGTGTATTATAAATTTTTAGTGCCATTTTTTTATTTTGTTACGGGCTTTGGTAATGCTGTTCGGCATCGTTGTGTCACTCACTTGTACAGTTTCAGCAACTGGCAACGATCAAAAAAGGTAATTGTATTTTTTACAAAGATATTAAGCTATGCCGCAAGGGCAACAGAAATATTGGTATGTGAAGAATGATTTCATTTGAAAGGCTAAGATATTACTTTTCGCCCATTTCAACATCAGCAATGACCGGGAAGTGATCGCTCAGCTTCTTTTTGAGCAGGCTGAACTGTAACACGTCCATTTTCCTGTCAACAAAAATATTGTCAATACGCAAGACCGGTGATATGCCACTGAAGGTACGGCCAAGCCCACGCCCCTTTTCAACAAAAGCGTTGTTCATATTGCCGCCGATTGTATGATAAGCATAGCTATTGGGCACATCGTTAAAATCGCCGGTTACAATTACCGGGTAAGGGCTTTTATCTATCTCGGCTCTTATCCTGTCGGCCTGTACCTGTCTTTTTAAAAAACCTTTTTTAAACTTACTGATGATGTTTTTTGATTCTTTAATTGCCGCATCCTCATTTTCAACAGTAGGTGTTTCAATATATTTTAAATTTGATTTACTGAAACGTAATGATTGCAGGTGTACATTAAATACACGGATGGTATCGGCCCCCTTAACAACATCCACATACTGAAAAATGGAATTATAATCATTGGGATAAAAACTGACTGTTTGTTTATTGATGATGGGGTATTTTGAAAAAATGATGATGCCAAAATGTGCATAGCCCCAAAAATCTTCTTTGCTGTTGTATGAATAAAAGTAATTTTTGAAATTCAGTTGTTGCAGAAATTTATCTATATGCCCATGGTCGGTTATCGTGCTGTCTTCAGCAACCATTTCCTGGAAGCAGGCAATATCAGGTTCGTTCTGGTTAATGATATCGATCATCCGGCTTTTTACTTCGGGGTGTTTTTCGTCTTCCATCACATTGAACTGGGCCACGTTCCAGGTCATTATGCGTAAAACGTTAGCTGGCTTTTCTTTTGCAAACGAACTTGAAAGCCGCAAAGGGATAATATTACAGATAGGCTTAAAAGCCAGCAGCATTGCAATTACCGAAATTAAGGCCCGGCGTGGTTTAACAAACAACCAAAAAAAGATAAATGCAAGCAATATTAACAGGAAATAAAAAGCAGTAAGCGTTAAAAAACCCAAAGGCCAGAAATATTTCGGGTTAAACAAATAACCATAGCAGCCCAATAAAAAAAGTATTGCTGCAATTACATTCACAACAATAAAAAATCTTTTCGTAAACCTCCTGAAGAAATTTGCCGGCATAGCATAAAGATAATGCTAACAACTATAAAACTATGTGAAAGAAATGATGAAAGGTTGCAAGCTTGAACCACATTGAAAGATAGATACATAGATTAAACATAGGCCTATGTATTTACTATATCCTATGTGTTTCAAATTAATCTTCGCTGGCTCTTTTTAAAATATCTTTTTCTTCTTTGGTAAGATGGTCGTAACCTTTTTGGTTGATCTTATCCAGTATCTCATCAACCCTTTGTTCTGTTATAATGGAGGTTTTGCTGTAAGGGCTTTTGCTACCGATATTGTAAAACACCCTTTCCTTAACACTGTTCTTTACTTCTTTTTTATTCGGATTAAAAAGATTGATGAACCAGCTGTATAATTTATTCATCCATTCGCTTCCATCCATATTGTTCTTCAGCATCTTCACAAATAAAAAACCTGCAAATACGCCGCCGATATGTGCAATAAGAATTGATGCCGGCCCTTGTGCGATACTTCCGAGGTCAACCGCAACATAAATAACTGTAAGTATCCAGATAGGAATGCCTCCCCTGATATCCCTGAAGAACCGGTAATTGGGGGCTATCATTGTTGCAGTAATGGCAACCGCCATTACCGATGCATTTGCTCCCAACAAACCAAGTGAATCAATAACTGCCTTGTTTGTTGGTATTAAATGAGCTGCAGCAATAAAAAATATGGCTCCGGCAAAACCTCCGTATAAATAAACTGGTATCAGTTTTTTATTCCCTGTTAAATTCTGTAATACTGCGCCAAATGCCCATAGCCACAGCATATTACTCAAGGCTCTCATCAACTCAACATCGCTGAACATGTAAGATAAAACCGTCCACGGTTTTTTACTTAACGAACCCAGCTCTGCCGGTAGCTGGAACCAATAAGCAACCTGCGAATAAAAAGCAGCACTGGAACGATCGTTCACATCGATGGCCACTTTTATAGTTTGCAGCACCAGGAAGAAGACCACATTGATCACAAAAAGCCACATCAACGCATTATCGGGCTGGCCCAATGTAAAGCGTTTCTTTTTTATTTTATAATCAATATACCGGTCAGATTCTCCCATAAGTTAAATGCTATACTTGTAAAATTACAAACAGTTATAACACGCAATTGTTACTGTTAATAGAAAGTTTTTTTGTTGGTTTTGTTCCAGATAAGTACCAGGATAAATCCCATTGCCAATCCACCCAGGTGAGCAAAATGAGCAATGTTACTACCAGCAGGATATACTCCGCCAAAAAGATCTATAGCCGCCATGATCGCCACAGCATATTTAGCTTTGACTGGGATGGGTATTGGAAAAAACATCAATTCGGTATTGGGAAAAAGGTATGCAAAGGCTGCAAACAACCCCATGATTGCGCCTGATGCTCCTACCGCAGGAGAGAACTCAAGCAGAAGATGCGCTGCTGCAGCGGCCAGCCCACAGGCAAAATAAAAAATAAAAAAGCGCTTGGGCCCCCAAACCCTTTCAAGCATGGTTCCAAACGTCCACAGTACAAACATATTAAACAGCAGATGGAGAAATCCTCCGTGTGCAAACATGTGTGTTACCAGCTGGTATGGTTTAAAATATTCTGTTTGGTAAGGAAAAAGCGCTATCACGCTGGTAATCTTCTGATCCAGGATAGTTGTAGGATTGGAGCCATCAAACATCATCTGAATAAGAAAAACCAGCACATTGATGATGATCAGGTTCAACACGATCGGTGTTGTACGCTGAAAACTGTTTCCGTAATTATTAAAAGCCATTGTACAAATTTAGTTGATTAATCCTTATCTCAGTTTAAGCAGCACCACACATTCAATATGGTGTGTGTGCGGAAACATATCGACCGGCTGAATTTTTTCAATAGTGTATTTTTCGCTCAGCAAACCCAGGTCCCGGGCCTGCGTGGCCGTGTTGCAACTTACATATACAATTTTGGGTGCCGCCATTTCCAGCAGCTTATTTACAAGTTTTTCATGCATGCCGGCACGTGGCGGATCGGTAATGATCACATCGGGCCTGCCATGCTGCGCAAAAAAATTATCGTTGCATATCTTAATTACATCGCCTGCAAAAAATTCGGCGTGACTTATATTATTCAATGCTGCATTCTCTTTGGCATCGGCAATGGCTTCTTCGATCACTTCAACACCAATGATCTTTTTTGCCTGCTTGCTTACAAATATGCCAATGCTTCCAGTGCCGCAATAGAGGTCGTACACAATCTCATTGCCGGTAAGCCCCGCAAAATCCCGGGTTATGGTATATAGTTTTTCTGCCTGTTTGGTATTGGTTTGAAAGAATGATTTAGGTGATATCTTAAATTCAAAATCCTCTAACATTTCTGTTGCAAAGCCTTTACCAAAGTAAGCCTGCGGGGTAAGATCGTAAATACTATCGTTCCATTTTGGGTTGATAGTGTACAGCAATGTTGTTATTTGAGGCACTTGTTGCAATAAATGGTCAAACAATTTTTTCCTATCTGTCTCTTCATCATGGTTCAAACAAATATTCACCATCAGCTCGCCGGTTGTACACAGGCGGATGATGATATTGCGCAGCCAACCAGTATGTTGCCGTATATCGTAAAAAGTGAAATTATTTTCAAGTGCAAAAGCCCGGACCGTATTTCTTATTTTGTTGTTTATATCATCCATCAGGTAACACTCTTCAATATCGATCACTTTATCAAAAATGCGGGGAACGTGAAAACCGAGGGCACCGAAACCCCCACCGCCTCCTAAAGATGGAACTGGGGACTCTGCGAATTCATTAAAACTCACGTTATTATCTGGGTCTAAGGCTCCCCCTTCAGGGGACGGGGGAGGTAATGGATTCGGATAATACTCTTTATTACTGAAAGTAAACTCCAACTTATTCCTGTAATGGACTGTATCATCGGCGCCCACAATGGGTAAAATTTCGGGTAGGTCAACCTTGCCGATACGGCGCAGGTTTTGTTCTACTTCCTGCTGTTTGTATTGCAGTTGTTTTGAGTAGGGCAACATTTGCCATTTGCAGCCGCCGCAGGTGCCAAAGTGTTTGCAAAAAGGATCAACTCTTTCTTTAGAAAATTCTTTAATTTTTAAGACCCTTCCTTCGGCCCAATCTTTCTTGTTTTTGATAAGCAGCACATCGGCCACATCACCGGGTACAGCTCCCGAAACAAAAATTACCTTGCCATCAAGTTTGGCCAGGGCCTTTCCTTCGGCTGCATAGTCGGTAATTAAAAGGTCTTCCAGTACTGTTTTCTTATTTTTTTTGCTCACGGCAGCAAAAATACCGCATTAATCATCAATATTGTTTTGTTAACGATTTGTAATTGTTTTATCAAACTGAATTTCATTTTAAGATTGTGTGGGTTGGTTGAAATTCAAGCAAAGCTTTTGTGGGTAAGCCTTTGATAAATGCCGATGGTGAGATCCAGCAATATATTACTCAAAATCGGCATTAAACCTTACGACCCACCTCTTATGCACATAAACCACCTATTTTAAATACATTTGCTATCCTTAAATAAAGATGAAAAAATATTTAATTTTCTTTTTTGCGGCCCTAATCATCTCTTCTGCAAATAGCCAGGGTTTCCAGGTTACCCTTAAAGCGCCGGGCTATACAAGTGGTATTGCATACCTCACTTACTACATGGGCAGCAATTTTAACATTGCAGATTCCACAGCAATAGGTATTAATGGCACGGCAATTTTTAAAGATTCAACAAAATTAGCCCCCGGTATTTATGCTATTTTTTTTCCGGGCAAACAGTTAAGAACTGAGTTTTTAATTGGTGATGAGCAGGTTATTTCTGTTACGGCCGATACTTCCGACCTGGTTAATAAAACCGTAGTAACCGGATCAAAAGAAAATATCCTGTACGAACAGTACCAAAAGATCGCTGCTTCCAAAGGCAGGCAAATGCAGCAGGAACGCCAGGCTTATGCAGCTTCGGCAACAAAGGCTGATTCTGTAATGCACGAAAAAAAATATAATGTGCTTCTTAAGGAACTGAACGATTACCGGGACGGTATCATCAAAAATCAATCAAATTCTATGATGGCGGCTTTATTAAATGCCATGAAAGAACCTCCTTATCCCACAAAAATTCCGTTAACCAGGCAGGACTCCATTAACAATTACAACGAATACAGGAAGCATTACTGGGATGGTATCAGTTTTATGGATGAACGCATCGTTCGTACTCCCTTCTTTCCAAAAAAAGTAGAACGTTATTACAGGGATGTGATACCTCCTGATGCAGACAGCATTATTAAGGATGTTGATTATAAATTATTGCTGGCCAGGTCGGCACCGGAAATGTATAAATTTTTACTGAACTGGCTTACCGATGAATTTATCAATCCAAAGTATATGGGACAGGATGCTGTTTTTGTTCACCTGTTTGAAAAATACCACAGCAAGGGTTTAAGTAAATGGCTTAATGAAAAGCAAATGGAAGCCATCAGCCGCAGGGCATATATGCTTATGGCTAATTTAGTGGGTGAAAAAGCTGCCGACCTGGAGATGCTAAGCACTGAAGACAAGCCAACTTCTTTATACAACTTACATGCGGATTACACAGTTATTATTTTTTGGGACCCCAACTGCGGGCATTGCAAAGAAGAAGTGCCAAGGCTTGATTCAATATACAGGGCCAGCTGGAAGAACCATAATGTAAAGATCTTTGCTGTACTTACGCCTGATGGTAAAGAAAGCGTAAAACCCGAATGGCTTACATTTATTAAAGAAAAAAATATCGGCGACTGGACCCATGTTCATAAAACCAAGGCAATGGAAGATGAGGATTTCGCAGCTCAAAGGCCGGGTTTCCGCCAGCTTTATGATATCAATATGACCCCTACTGTATATTTGTTGGATAAAGAAAAGCGGATCATCGGAAAAAAATTATCCCTGCTGCAGTTAAATGATCTGATGGAAGTGAAATGGAATGGTGCCCCCATCGAAGAATTAAAACAAAACAACTGATGAAAAAATTTTTATTGCTGTTTGCTTTTGCATGTTTTACAAGTGCAGTTTTTTCGCAAACTTTGTTTACCTATGGCGGTACACCGGTTGATAAAGCCGAATTTATAAGGGCATACAATAAAAACAAGACCCCGGTTACCGATAAAGAAAAAGCGCTGCGGGAATATCTTGACCTCTATATAAAATTTAAGCTGAAAGTAAAAGCAGCCATGGAGTTGCGGCTGGATACTTTACCACAGTTGCAATACGATGCCCAGAGTTTCAGGAGCCAGATAGAAGACAGCTATTTGAATAACGAGAAAGCCGTTAATGACCTGCTGAACGAAGCTTTTGTACGTAGCCAGAAAGACATGCACGTTTTGCATTTTTTTGTACCGGTTGACCAGGCATTAAACCCGGAAGATACTTTAAAAGCCTTCACATCAATAAATGCTTTTCACACTGCCTTAAGATCGGGCAAAACCGATTATGATAATTTAAACGCAACATCTCCTGTTAAAGTAAAGCAATCCGATTTTGGCTTTATCACTATTTTCAGCTTACCATACGAATATGAAAATATTGTGTATGGTTTAAAGATGGGCGAAACAAGCAAACCATACCGTTCAAAGAACGGTTGGCATATTTTTAAATTAGTTGACGAAAGAAAAGCCGTGGGCAAATGGAAGATCGCACAGGTGCTGTTATCTTTTCCGCCTGATGCTACTGCAGAAGCAAAAAAAGCTTATGAAAAAAAGGCGGATTCCATTTACCAGTTATTGATGAAAGGCGAAGATTTTGGCAAAATGGCCAGGTGGTTCAGCGATGATAAGGTTAGTTATAGCAATAATGGTGAGCTTGCTGAATTTGGTTCAGGAAAATTTGAAGCCTCTTTTGAGAACGAGGTTTTTAAACTTACAAGAGATAAAGAAATAAGCAACCCTTTTTTAACCGAATATGGCTATCATATTGTAAAGCGCTTATCGCAAAGCCCTGTATCTGCTGATAAAAATGATGCGGCTAACCAGTTTGATCTAAAACAGAAGATACAACAGGACAGCCGTATAAATTTTGCCAAAGACCAGTTCACAAAAGAGATATTTAAGCAGGTAGGTTTTAAAAAGACTGGCGCTGTTACTGATGCAGAATTGTTTCGCTACGCCGACAGTGTAATTGCAAAATCAAATTCAGAAACAGGTAATGCTGTTCTTTATCCAATCACCAGTAAAGCTATTTACACGTATGCTAAAACAAAACTAACCGGTAAGGATTGGCTTGATTTTGTAAGAAGCTATAAAGGCACCGGTGAATTGTACCAGGGAGAAAGCAATGCTGCACTGTTAGATAAATTTGTTACTACTTCTGTAATGGATTATTATAAAAAACACCTCGAAGATTACAATGCTGATTTCCGGTACCAGATGGATGAATTTAAAGATGGTAATGTTTTGTTTGAAATAATGGAAAGAAATATCTGGGGCAAAGCATCTGCCGACCAGAATGGATTACAAAAGTATTACAACGAAAACAAAGGCAAATATCTTTGGAACGCAAGTGCCAATGTTATTATATTCAACTGTGCTAATAAAACCGTTGCAGAAGAAGCAAAGGCGGCACTATTAAATGGAAAGAACTGGAAAAAAATTGCAGAAGAGTCTAACAATAATATACAGGCAGATTCAGGAAGATTTGAGCTTACACAAATACCAATAACAATTGATACAAAAACAGCCGAAGGCTATGTTTCTGAAATTGTGGTAAGCCCGGTTGATGGCAATACCAGTTTTATAAAACTCATTCATCATTACAATGCAAACCTGCAGCGCAGTTTTGATGAAGCGAAGGGAATGGTTATTAATGATTATCAAAATATACTCGAAGAGAAGTGGATCGAAGAACTAAAAGTAAAACACCCGGTTAAAATAAATGACGCTGTTTTCCAGTCGATCTTAAAATAATAGTGTTTTAATTACAATACAAGGCCTGCCCACAGCATATGTTGGCAGGCTTTTTGTTTACGTGCTATTTATAATTTAAAAATGGCCACAAAGCCTATTGATAAACTAAAACGTACTAAAATGAAAAAAGTGTTTTTGACATTGACTTTACTAACAACAATTGCTTTAGCCACGCATGCACAGGTGTACATACAAGGCGGATTAAACCTTGCAAACATTACAAAAAACAATGACGGGCAAACGGAAAAAAATAATATACTGCCATCTTTTAATATCGGTATTTTAGGCCGGCTTCCTTTGGCTGATGTATTTAGCCTGGAGTCGGGTTTATTACTTACAGGGCATGGTTCCAAAGCAGAAACCTACTTCAACGGTGGCAGTGATTATGTAAAATCAAAATTCCATCCTTTATATCTGCAGGTTCCTTTAAATGCTGTGGTAAAGATTCCTTTGGGCGGTAAAGAAACCAGTGTATTTTTTAATGCCGGCCCTTATGCGGCCATGGGCATTGGTGGAAAATCAAAGCAGGAGTCAAAATTTGGCCCTCTTATGACCAGTTCCACAGAAGATATAGCATTTAGCAATGATGATCCATTCACTTCTGAAGAAGAAGATGCAGGTTATGATAAATTAAAGCGTTTTGACTATGGTTTGAACTTTGGTGGAGGTTTCCAGTTTCAGCACCTGATCTTAAAAGTTAACTATGGTTTAGGACTTGCTAAGATCAATTCAACAGAGAGCAATAACAACTCAAATGATAAAAACAAGTTTCGTACACTCAGTTTTTCGGTAGGTATACCGCTGGGTAAATAATATAAACCCCATTGAAAATAAAAAGCCCTCCGATTTTCGGAGGGTTTTGCTTTTTATGCCGGCTAAATGTGTTAATTTTTTAAGAGATTCCTGTCGGCATAATACCATCTAATATCTCAACGCAGCCCTTTGGGCTACTTATGAAATAAAGTTGATATTAAATGATCTGTTTAACAACTTCAGCTACAATTTTAGGCCTGCCCAGGGTGTAGTAATGCAGCACCGGAACCCCAAATTCTTTTAGCTCTTTTGACTGCTGCAGCAACCAGGCTGTACCAACCTGTTCTACTTCTTCATCAGTATTGCATTTAATGATCTCTTTACTGAGTGCAGCCGGTAAGTCAATATGAAAAACTTTAGGCAATACTGTCAATTGCTTTTGGGTGTATATAGGCTTTAAACCCGGAATGATAGGAACTGTAATGCCAATATCACGACAGGCTTTTACAAAAGCATAATATTTTTCGTTGTCAAAAAACATTTGTGTTACAATATAATCTGCACCCATATCTACTTTTTGTTTTAAGTAGTGCAGGTCACTTTCCATATTCGGGGCTTCAAAATGTTTTTCAGGATATCCTGCCACACCAATACAGAATTTTGTCTGGTTCGTGTTCTTCAGGTCTTCTTCCAGGTATTTTCCTGCATTCAGGTCGGTAACCTGTTTTAAAAGATCAGTTGCATATTGATGGCCACCGGGCTCAGGTAAAAATGCTGTTTCATTTTTTGCAGCATCGCCCCGCAAAACAAGCACATTATCAATACCCAGGTAATTCAGGTTAATTAAGGCATCTTCGGTTTCATTGATACCAAAGCCGCCGCAGATCAAATGCGGTACAGTATCTACACTGTATTTATTCATGATGGCAGCACAAATGCTTTCGGTACCGGGGCGCTTACGAACCACCACTTTTTGAAAAGTGCCATCAGGCGTTTTTTTAAACACGTGCTCACTGCGGTGATAAGTTACATTAATGTAGGCTGGCTTAAACTCCATCAGGGGATCGAGGTGCTGGTATAAAGATTGGATCCCTTTGCCTTTTAGCGGCGGTAAAATTTCAAAAGAGATAAGTGTATCTTTTGCCTGGTTTATGTGCTCTATTACTTTCATCTGCTTAATTAATATGCAAACTTAAGTAAGCTGGCATACATTATCAAACATGTATAATTAAGCAGCGGATTTTGCCGGTAAAATTAATAAACAATATTATCAAGGAAATAGGTATAATGTTTATAAAAGAAAGGGGGCACAAAAAGCGGTGCCCTGGTTCGGTATTGCGATTTTCTAACTATCCATGCATATTCATTGTACCATATCAGGTCAATCACCCGTGGGCCTTTAGAACCCTCGTAATAATTTACAGGTATATCACCAATTCCGGTTGGTAATGTGTCGCCAACCCCTTTTACTACAAAATTTTCCACGGCCCCTTCATTAAAACTGGTGTACGCATCATTTAAACTTGCCGGGTACTTGCATAGTAAATACGAATCATTGTTGGTATATTGATACAGCCCCCCGGTTTTTTCATTTAACATGTATGCTAACGTATCATTAGCCACGTCAACTATTTTAAGCCATTTTTCTCCGTTTATAGTTTCTTCACTTTTGGCCTTGTGCACAACAGTCCCCGCTGAGGCCAGAAATCCATTGGGATAATAAACATAATACCGGTATGTCCAGGTAGTTCCAAGTTTGGGTTTTTGTTTAGGGGTAGGAGTAACTGTTCCACCATCTTCAGACCCATCAATTTCTTTTTGACAGGATACTGCTGTTGATGCTACAACAATTAAAATAAAAAGATATAAACCGCAGGATTTCATTTTACAGCATTTAGATAAATCTAGATTGTAAACTTAAATTAAAATATTGAAGTTTTAGTTTCTCAAGCTTGTTTCACCCTGATATTATAAATTTTTGATAATCTGCCATTACCATACCGGGCTTTATTCCAGTTCGCTTACTTTTGTAAAAACACTATAATTGAGCTTAACCATACATACCAAAAACCTTGTAAAGATTTACGGCAACCGTACGGTTGTAAATAAGGTTTCATTTAATGTAAAACAAGGAGAGATCGTAGGGTTACTTGGACCCAACGGTGCTGGTAAAACAACTTCATTTTACCAGGTGGTTGGCCTGGTTAAGCCAGATGAAGGTGAAGTGTTTTTAAACGATATCAATATCACCAAGCTGCCTATGTATAAACGGGCAAAAATGGGTATTGGTTACCTGCCGCAGGAAGCCAGTGTTTTCCGCAAGCTGAGTGTAGAAGATAATATTATGGCAGTGCTGGAAATGACAAAACTCAGCAAACAGCAACAAAAAGATAAGCTGGAAACCCTGCTTGATGAATTTAATTTACAGCGGGTTCGTAAAAATAATGGCGATACTTTAAGCGGCGGTGAAAGGCGCCGGACCGAAATTGCCCGTGCACTGGCTGTTGATCCCAAATTTATTTTGCTGGATGAGCCCTTTGCCGGTGTTGACCCTATTGCTGTTGAGGATATACAGGCCATTGTTGCCAAATTAAAATTCAGGAATATCGGCATCCTAATAACTGATCATAATGTAAATGAAACACTCTCCATTTGCGACAGGGCATATTTACTGATAGATGGAAAAATATTCACCCATGGCACAGCAGAAGAACTGGCTGGCGATGAGCAGGTGCGCCGTCTCTACCTGGGCAAAAATTTTGAATTAAAGCGCAAGGATTATTTACATGATGAAGCTGCCCGATAATTATTTATCTTGTTGGCTGTATGAAGTTCCTTTCTCCCGCCATATCTAAATTAGCCCGTATGCGTTTGTGGCGCATCGAAAACTGGAGCAATCATCCGGTGGCGGCACAACGTGAGGTTTTGCAGGATCTGGTTACCGCTGCACAGTACACCACTTTTGGGCGCAAGTATCATTTTTCAAAATTGTTTTCTCTTAAAGAATTTAAAAAAAATGTTCCCATTCATGAGTACGACAACCTGAAGCCTTACATTCTCCGTATGATGGATGGTGAAAAAAATGTTTTATGGAACACACCGGTTACCTGGTTCGCAAAATCATCGGGTACCACATCCGATAAAAGTAAATTCATTCCCATCAGCGACGAAAGCCTGCAGGATAATCATTTTAAAGCCAGTAAAGACCTGCTTAGCAATTATTATAAAAATTTCCCTTCAAGCGATCTGTTGACCGGTAAGGGGCTGGTGGTTGGTGGCTCTCACCAGATCAGCAAGGTTAATGAAGAGATTCAGTATGGCGACCTAAGCGCTGTGTTGATGCAGAATTCTCCCTTTTGGGGACAATGGATACGTACACCCGAATTAAGTGTTGCCCTGCTTGATGAGTGGGAAGAAAAGATAGAAAAACTGGCACAGGTAACAGCTGAAGAAAATGTTACTTCGTTGGCCGGTGTTCCCACCTGGACACTGCTTTTGCTAAAACGCATACTGGAAATAAAAGGAAAAACAACCATTAAGGAAGTATGGCCCAATTTAGAGTTGTATATAAATGGGGGGGTTTCATTTGTGCCTTACAAAGAGCAGTTTGATAAAATAATCGGCGGTAAAATTAATTACCTTGAAATTTATAATGCCAGCGAAGGTTTTATTGCTGCACAAGTGAACCCTGATGATGATGGCATGTTGTTATTTACAGAACATGGTGTTTTCTACGAATTTATGCCGGTGGAAGAATATGGAAATGAAGATCCTAAAACAGTTGGGTTGAACAATGTGGTTGTTGGAAAGAATTATGCCCTTGTAATAAGCACAACCGGTGGTTTATGGCGGTATTTAATTGGAGATACAGTACAGTTCACCAATATCAATCCTTACAAAATAAAAATTACGGGCAGGTTAAAACATTACATGAATGCCTTTGGTGAAGAAGTGATCGTTGACAACAGCGACCATGCCATTGCACATGCTGCAGAAAAAACAAATGCCATTGTGAATGATTATACGGCAGCTCCTGTTTATTTTACCGAAAACAACAATGGTGCACATGAGTGGCTGATCGAATTTGGAAAAGAACCAGATGATCTTGATACATTTATTGTAGAGTTGGATACCGCTTTAAAAAATATCAACAGCGATTATGAAGCCAAGCGCCATAAAAGCATTGCTTTGCGGCTGCCCATAGTTCATAATTTACCGGTTGGTACATTTACCGAATGGCTGAGGAGCAAAGGAAAACTGGGTGGTCAGCATAAAGTGCCGAGGCTTAGCAATGAGAGAGATATACTGGAAGAAATTTTAACGCTATCCCATACATAATGCAGCAAACTTTCGCCTGTAAAAACTGCGGCAACAACTACACCGGCAAATTTTGTAATCATTGCGGCGAAAAAAGATATGAAGAAAGAGACAGATCGGTTAAGCACCTGTTAGCCGAGGGCCTGCATTTTGTAACACACCTTGAAGGGACCTTTTTTAATACCATTATTACACTTTTTAAAAGACCCGGCAAGCTTTCTTATGATTATTGTAATGGTATACGCAAAAAATATTTTAAGCCTCTCTCTCTTTTTCTTTTACTGGTGATCCTTTACCTGTTGTTTCCAATCTTTGATGGCCTGAATGTAAAACCAGGAGAGCATATCAGGCATTCCTTATATGGAGACTATGCCAGGCGTAAAGCAATAGAAATTATGCAGGAAAAACAATGGCCCGAGGCAGAATTGGTTAAAGCTTTCAGCCAGGCATCAGAAAAAATATCAAAATTCTTATTATTTATTATTATCCCTGTCATGGCCCTTTTTTCATGGATGATCAGTTTTAAAAAAAGAAAATATTTCTATGACAATTTTGTTTTTAGCATTGAGGCAAATTCATTTTTTATCCTGTGGGCATTTTTGATCTTTCCGGTGCTGTTCAAGATCTTCTATTATTTTTTTCCCGTGGTTGATGACTCAGACTGGCTGTATATACTCCTGTTGAATCTTTTTTTCTTTCTTCTTTACCTTATTATTGCGTCAAAAAGATTCTTTGGCATTAATTGGTGGTATAGTATCGGATATTCTCTTTTGTATACATTTTTCCTTGCCATGTTCATCCATTATATTTATAAATTCATTTTGTTCTTTATAACCATACGCCTGATCTAAAAAATATAATTCGCTGGAAAGCTACGTTGTTTATGATTTATTTACTTTTGTTAATACCTTTAAAGCTGCGGCGATAAACATAAAAATTTACGTATGAAATTATTAGAAGGAAAAAATGCGATCATAACCGGTGCAGCCCGTGGTATTGGTGAAGGTATTGCCACAAAGTTTGCAGAACATGGCTGTAATATTGCTTTTACTTATGTAAGCGACGGCAGTGCAGATAAAGCCAAAGTGCTTGAAGATAAGTTAACTGCTATGGGCGTTAAAGCAAAAGCTTACCAAAGCAATGCGGGTGATTTTGCTGCCTGTGAAGCTTTTGTAAGTGATGTGCAGAAGGAATTTGGAGCAATAGATATTTGTGTGAACAATGCAGGTATTTCAAAAGATAATTTATTGCTGCGTATGACTCCCGAGCAATGGGATGATGTAATACAGATAAACCTGAAAAGTGTTTTCAACATGACCAAGCAGGTGATCAGGCCCATGATGAAAGCAAGGAGCGGCAGCATTATCAATATGAGCAGTGTAATTGGCGAAATGGGCAATGCCGGCCAAAGCAGCTATGCTGCCAGCAAAGCCGGCATCATTGGTTTTACAAAAAGTGTAGCAAAAGAATTAGGCAGCCGCAACATACGCTGCAATGCTGTGGCCCCCGGTTTTGTAGAAACCGATATGACCAGTTATTTAAAAGAAGGTGAAGGCGCCGAAAAATATAAAGCTGATATCCCTTTAGGCAGGTTTGCAAGTACTGAAGACATTGCCAATGTATGTTTATTTTTAGCCTGCGACATGGGTAACTATATCACCGGGCAGGTTATCAGTGCATGCGGCGGGCTGAATATTTAATGATCATTTCGTTTGCAGATCGTAGGTCTTCTTAAATATTTTTTGGGCTATGGGGTACATTTCTTTATTCACGCCTACAACAAGCCAGTCACCGGGCTTTCCTTTCATTTTACCTTCCAGCGTTTCCACTTCAAAGGCTTCATCAATTTGTACGCAGCGTATAGGAATCGGCTTTTTTATCGCTTTTTCATATTTCAGCCTGGGTACTTTTCCTTTTTTAAATTTGAGCATTGCTTTATTATTTAAAGATGAGATCAGCACTCCATTATAAATCCGTTTTGTTTTATGATGACCTGAATGCCACCGGGTGATCCAGTTTTTTATGTGGTCCCATAAAAATGTGGAGCAATATCCTGAATGCTGATAATTCAATGAATATCAAACATAGTGCCATCAAACCGATCAATACAGGTTGGTTGCTGTGTACATAAGTGAACAGCACATCTATACCAATAAAAGCTGCCGTTATGGGGAAGCCAAGCATGCCGATAGCGGCAAACAAGAACAGTAAAGCCGTTGTTTCCTGCTCATAAACATATCCATGAAATTGGTTCAGCGAAATGTCGTTATCAATGCCTTTAATTTTTTGCAGGCAGAAATATCCCAGTAAAAAAGCTGCTAAAACCCCGCTTGCATAAAACACAATTTCAACCAGGTTAATATGAGATGCATTAAATAAAATTGCCGCTATAATAAACAAGTGCCCTGTTAACAAATATATCCACGCTTTTAAAGCAGATCTTCTGAAAGAAAAAGCAAAAAGGATTACTGCTAATGCAATACTCATTAAAATAATGGGCAATACTGCTCCCAAAGATTGAACAACAGTGTTATTGGTATAACCCAATATCAGCATGGAAAGCCCGGCAACTGTAAGTATGCCTATGATGATTTTAGATTGTAAGAACTGTAATTGTTTGCCCAGCCATTTAAAAGGGCTCCATAAATAAGTAAACATCATGCTATCTAAGTTCCATTCTTTGATGCCCAGCATGTATAACGATGCTTTTATTTTTGACACAGGCTTTTGCAGCGGTTTGATGTAATGAAAATATTGGTGATGCACCAGGTAGTTTAGTACAGATGGAGAAACCAGCAATTGATAGGTTCTTAAAAAAGCATTGCCGGTAAAATGTACCAGCACCAGCCAATGCCAGCCAATTGCAATTTCAATGAACATCAATCCTATTTGCGCTGCAGATGAATATGCAATTTGGGTTTTAACCGTTGGCTGCACCCGGGCTATTAAAGTTGCAGCAATGGCTGTTATTGCACCAATAACAATGATGGTAATTTTTGCCCACAACATATCTTCCCAGAAAGGATGCGTACGAAGTAATAAAAAAACACCAATGTGCACACTTAATGAACCATAAAAAATAGCTGAGGAAGAAGTTGGGCCTTCCATCGCCCTGGGCAGCCAGCTTGTGAATGGAAACTGCGCCGATTTAACAGCAGCAGGCAATATCATCATACAAACAATAAAAATGGCCATGCCTGTATTAGCTGCCTGCAACGCAAGGGTTTTTGCTTCCCCCAATTCAGAAAAACTGATGTTCTGGTGTGTGAGATGATGCATCATCCACATGCAAAGCATTAAAGCCACATCGCTGATGCGATAATAAGAAATGGCTTTGAAAGCGTTTTTAACCGGCAGGTAGCGGTTGCGGTAAAAAGCTATCAGCAAAAAAGAACAAACCCCTTTTATCTCCCATCCAATGAACAACGTTTCAAAATTGCCTGATAAAATGATAAAATTGTAGCCGGTTGCAAATAACAATATGGTATTAAAGAATCGTTTGTAACCCTGGTCACGGTGCATATAATATTTGCTGAAAGTTGCTACCAGGAAGAATAACAATGCTCCCACAATGCTGAACACAGCTGTAATTTCATCATAAAATAATTCAATGGCAAATACAAAGTGCTCTGTTTGATAAAGGGTGGCCAGGTGCCAGCTTACAGGCTGCATGCCATTGAATACCCACCAGGCGGCAAAGCCAACCGAAACCCCGATATACAATATCTTGGTAAATTTTACAATGCCGGCGATAGGTTTTTCACTTTTGTTTTGCCAGAACAGGCTTATCAAAAAAGCCAGTAATGGTATGGCGATAAATAATACAAGAAGTTGATTCATTTAATATCTTTTTTCTTACAGGTTAAAAACTGAAAGTGATTTGTTTAGTCAAGTAAATACACTGGTAAATTTTCTTCCGTTGCATGTACAATGTGATTGGTTTCCATTTCCATAGCCCCTTCAATAAACTCTTCCATGTTATGGATGGTTTTTATTTCTTCAGGCCCCGTTATAGGCCCATACTTAACAAACTCCCCGTTCTTAAAATAATAGAATTGCTGTTCGGCCGGGTCTAATGCTACAATATGCACCCACTCATTTTTGTACCATTCAAACACTTCGTCCGAAGACTGTATCGCTTTCAAAACAATTTCGGGCTTATGTTCTACTATCACCAGTAATCTTACCGGGTCATGCACTTCGATCATTTGCCATGGCAGGCCGGGCCGCAGGTCACCATCGCTGCTGTTGGCCACGCCAAACAGTCCCATTACATTGTGCGGGAGCTTGGTGCCGGCACCAACTTTAATATTATCAACCCTTGAAAAATAGTACTCCAGGTTAATGCCACCACAAACCAAACCAATAGGCCGCATCACTGCCGAGAGGATCGCTCCATCTGCATCTGTGGTATGATCATAACTGTTGAGAAAAGCACGGCGGTCTAAAAACAAGCCTTTGGTTACCTGCCTGCGGCCAATGATGGCCAGCGTATTGGTGCCATGTCCCAGCTCCGGCCTGGGCTCAAACAAAGAAACCGAACGATTGTGAATAGCCTTGCGGACCTGCTCCAGTTCCTGTTTGGTATTGATGGATGAAAATCTTCTGCTTCTTTCTTTTGCATTCAGGTTTAATGCAGTCTCAAAATTTTGTATGTTGATGAAATGCGCATTATAATTTTCTTCAGTAAGCACATCTTCATCATAATAAGCCATTACATCTGCAGCTGTGTCGTGCATGCTGCCTACAAATTGTGTAGTATATGGAATGATGATGTCTTTTGATGCCAACACTTCCCTCACTTTTCTATGATTTAAAATATAAGCCTGCACCCTTGCATTGGTGGCGCCGGGCCTTCCGCTGCAGGCGCCGCAATCATGTGCGCCATGATGCGGATTGTTGGCACTGCTGCTTCCGTGTGCTACAATGTAAATGATGGATGCAAAATGTTTAACAAGCCCAATGCCTCTTAAAAACCCTTCGGCCCTGGTAACCATTTCATCAAGCGTATACCCTATCTGCAAACCATTCTCAACATCTTCTGTGCTTTTATTTTCAATGGTAAGTGTTGATTGTTTATCCATATGCCCATAGGCATTTGAAATAGCCGGGCTCATTTGGGGCCTGAACAGCATTTGTATCTTTTTTGCGAAAGCCCAAAAACCAAAGCCGATGCTCAGGAAAAATCCGGATACAATTCCATGCGTGTATTTGGTATAGATGAGCTCTTCTCTCTTCAGTTCTTTTGCATCAAACTCTTTGATGAGGTATTTGGGTGTTACAGGCGCCGGGCAAAGTTTATCATAAAACTTGCTGCCCTGTTGTTGAAAATAAAACTCTACACCAAAAAAGCCCGGGGCGCCAAAAGTTTCAGCAGTTTTATCTACAGCTTCAATGTGCCGGCGTATGGAATCTTCCCGTTCATCAATACAAAAAATTGCCTGCAGCGATGGCGGGTTTGCAACAAGAGGAACAATTTTAGCAGCGCCGTTATACCGGGATTCTCTTCTTTCATTGCAGAGCAATATTCCTTTTAATACCGAATCATAATAACTCCACTCAAAAGCATCCTGCCATAATTCTATTACTTCTGCAAGCTCAGTTTTGGGGATATCGGCCAACAGATCAACCGGCTGTTCGATAACACGGTAGGCCAGGGGTTGCCATTTTTTTCCCAATGCATGATTCAGTGCGTCCAGTTCCATCAGCAATTCGAATTCCACCAGTTCTTTAAATGTGATCTTTTTACTGTCGAGCAGGGTTTGCGGATTATCTTCCACTGCACTTATAAAACCGCTCCATCCATGATGGGCAAAATGCTGGTCGAAAAGATATTGTTCAAAATATTCTTCTTTACCAACAATTGCTTTCAGCAACTCTGTTATTGAATAATTGCCCGATAAAAATTTCTCCTTTACAGCTTTTGTTTTAAAGAAACTTACAAAACTGTTCCGCTCCATTTCTTTCATGCTGTCAATAAAAGATTTATTAACAACAGGGAAACTGTCAATGGCAATACCCTGGTCTAAAAAAGCACAAAGGATGCGGAACAGCATGGGATGCACTTTGTTATCCAGGTCTATCTGGTAAACATCTTTCCAATGACTACGCAACTGCCCGATACGTGGGTGGGTGATGGTATAGTATTCTTTGCTGATGAGCTTTTCCTTCCACTCACCTGTTATGGCTTTCCCTTTTTTATTGGCGATAACCATTTCAAGGATATCTTTTCTTATCCTCCCGGTGTTATACATTTCCCTGTACTCTGATATTTGCAGGTGTGTTTGAAAGCCGAAAATTTTAGAAGCCTTAAAAATGGCATCATAAAATTTCATGTGCTGAAAAGCGTGCAGGGAATTATGATGGATAAAATCCTTTAACGCCTGTTGCGAAGGCAAAAAATGTTTCAGTTCATGAATTACATGATCTTCGTCGAATGTATGCTTGCTCATCGTAGTATTATTTAGGGTTGAGGATTACTCCTCAACCCAATTATAAAATTAATGCCTTAGCTCCGCTAAGTCGAATTCGGGATTTTTTTCGTCATTTATGTATGATGCATCCTTATAAAACTCCACCCTCCCTGTATCGATATTATACATAGCGCCAACAATTCCTATTTCGCCTTTGTCCAGCATTTCTTCCAGAATAAAACTGCGTTCAATGATAGTTTTTACTCCCCGCTTCACATTTAATGCAGAAACATTCTCAACAAATTTTCCATTCTTCGAATTTCTTTTATCTGCAGCAACTGTTTCAGATTCAACATAAACAGCGGGTTGCAGTTTAGATAATAACTCGGTAAGGTTTCCCATTTCCACATGATCACACGCCCCTTTTACCGCTCCGCATTTGGTGTGTCCAAGAACGACTATAAGTTTTGAACCTGCTATTTTACAGGCAAATTCCATACTGCCCAATATGTCTGTATTCACAATATTACCGGCTATCCTGATAGAAAAAACATCTCCCAATCCCTGGTCGAAAACTAATTCGGAAGAAGTGCGGCTGTCAATACAACTAAGTATGGTTGCAAAAGGCCATTGTCCGTCACGGGTGGCGTTAACCTGGCCTAATAGATCTCTTTGTGCTTTATAATTTTTTATAAACCGGGCATTGCCTTCTTCTAAAATTTCCAATGCCATCCTGGGTGTTAAACTTGCTTGTGTTTCTTTTGTATGAACTCTCATTTTATATTTAATTATTTAGTTTTTAAAAAAATTAAGTCGGTTCAATAAAATTGACCGTTTCAACATGAATATTTTTTGTTTTTGCATTGCTTCTAAAATCACGAATGAGTTCCACTACATCGTATGCAATGGATTTGGAATTAGTGCAGTCAATAATTACTCTTGAATTTGCAGGTATTTCTTCCAGCTCTTTAATTACACTTGCTTTGTTAAAAAAAGAAACTTCCTGGGCCAGTACAAGATGGTGCACTTCATGTCCGTCTTCCGTTGTAACTGTTTCTTTCATGTAATGAGAATTTCGATAGCTATGACGGAGTGTGTAAAAAATTCCGAATAGTATACCGATCGTAATCCCTTTTAAAAGATCAGTTAATAAAATACCAACAACAGTTGCAACAAAAGGTATAAACTGTTCCCAACCCTGTTTGTACATTTGTTTAAACAGTGTGGGTTTGGCTAATTTATATCCAACCATTAACAATATGGCTGCTAAACTTGCCAGTGGTATCATATTTAATAAGCTGGCGATTGTGATAGCCGAGATCAATAAAAAGACACCATGCAGTATTGCAGATAATTTTGTTTTGCCGCCAAAATTTATATTTGCCGAACTGCGTACGATAACCTGTGTTATTGGTAACCCTCCAATTAATCCCGAAATAATATTTCCCAAACCCTGTGCCTTTAATTCCCGGTTGGTGGGCGTAACTCTTTTATCGGGGTCCAGTTTGTCGGTAGCTTCCACACATAATAATGTTTCAAGGCTTGCAACAATGGCGATCACAATACCCGTTTTCCAGATCTCAAAATTTGTTATAGCTGAAAAATCCGGGAAAGTGAACTGGTTGAAAAACTCAGTTAAATTTTTTGCAACCGGAAGCCTTACAACCTGGTCTTCGGCTAAACTAAAATCAAGTGTGCCGGTTTTAAATAAATAATTCATTACAATACCAAGAATTACTACAACTATGGGGCCCTGTATCAGCTGGAAAATTTTATGTTTTTTTGTTAACACCGCATCCCACAATATGAGTATGGCTAATGAAATGGCAGCTATCAAAACCGCCCCGGGCGTAATAAAATCCAGGGCCTTCCATATCTCAGAAAAAGTATTTTGGCCGTCTGCCTGTAAAAAAGCATCATCTCCTTCAACATCTTTATCCCAGCCTAAAGCGTGTGGGATTTGTTTTAAGATAATGAGCAGCCCTATACCGGTAAGCATTCCTTTAATAACTGAAGAAGGAAAAAAGTATGCAATAAAACCGGCTTTAGCAAAACCAAGGGACAGTTGTACAATCCCGGCTATAACAACCGACAGTAAAAAAGCAGGAAATGATCCTATAGTGCCAATTGCAGTTAATACAATTACTGCCAGGCCTGCAGCGGGGCCACTAACCCCTAACGGCGAGCCACTGGCAATACCTACAATGATACCACCTATAATTCCTGCAATGATGCCGGAAAAAAGTGGTGCACCAGATGCCAGTGCAATACCCAAACATAAAGGAACTGCTACAAAAAATACGACAATACTCGCCGGGAGGTCGTTTTTAAATTCTTTAAAGAGATTACTATTCTTCATGAGAAGCTGTTTTGATTTAATTAAAGGAATACCATTACCATCATAGCTGGTAAACAGAAGGATGCCACTGTGTATGGGCATCAGGAATAAATGAAAATAAAATTATAGTACGTTGGGTGGAGGTACCAGTAGCTCGCCATGAAATGCAATATATGTATCTGCATTTTCGCATTTATGATATTGCGTAGCTATAGAAAAGAAAAAATTGATCCTGTGATTATTGTGTATATATTCTTCAGATAAAGAAGTGCTGTTGGGCGCTTTTTCTTCGGTGCTGTTGCCAAAGGGATTGGACTCTTCTTCACTTGAGGTAAGCGGAGAGCTGGTTTTTTCCGTTTTTTGTTGTTTGGCAAGTTCCTGCTGGGCTGCGTAAACAAAGGGAGTGCTTACTGTAAGCCACATCAACGCCAGTATCATAACAACGGCAGAAATCAGCTGGAAAACACTATATATTTTACGGTTTTTGCTCATAAGAGGGTTGCAAGATAATACATATCGTTTTTTAAAACAACTTTCATACAAGAGTTGCTTTAAAAAAATATAAAAATGACAGAGAATCAACAGTTCTTAGGTTTACCAAAAAAAATTCTTCATAAAGAATTAATGTAGCCTGTTGTTACCGCTTTGTGGATGCTTTAAATTTTTCAATGGCATTTTTCGTAAACTCACTCAATACCAGCCTGCCGCTGATAGCTGCTCTTTCTTTCAATAATTCATCCCATTGCTCGGTGCCCTTCCAGAATATTTTTTTCATTTCGGCCATGGCAGCCGGGTTGGAGTGTGCCAGTGTATTGGCTAAATTATAAACAGCTTCATCCATATTCTCCATGCTGTCGTGCAATTCAGCAAAAAGGCCTTTGCGTTTGGCCCAATCGCTGCTGCGCCAGCTGGTTGCGTCGATCGCCAATGCACTAAAGGCTGCTGTACCTATTTTTCTTTCTACCGCCGGACCGACAACAAAAGGGCCAATACCAACAGCCAGTTCACTTAATTTTACTTCGGCATTAGCGTTTGCAATAGCATAATCAACAGCACTTGCCAGGCCAACGCCGCCACCAACACATTTGCCCTGTATACGGCCAATGATGAATTTGGGGCATTTGCGCATGGCATTGATAACATTGGCAAAGCCACTGAAAAATTTTAATCCCTCAGCTTCATTTTTAATTGAAATCAGCTCATCAAAACTGGCCCCGGAGCAAAATGTTTTTTCACCTGCGCTTTTCAGGATAATTACTTTAGTGTCATCATGGGTTCCGGCAAAATGTATTTCATGAGCAAGTTCTTCCAAAATTTTTCCGGGTAAAGAGTTGCTCTGCGGATGAAAAAATTCAATGGTGTTGATGCCGTGTTCAATATGGCTTTTTACGTATGCTTCTGTAATCATAAAATTTATTTTCAATTATAAATTGATAAAACTTATTGTTGTTTTTTAGCCACCATCGTCAATATTGTTGCCACACCGGTTACTTCGCCCGTTTCATCGATCATTTCCACCAGCCATTTTACAATGCCTTTGTCAATATCATCACCACGTTTAAGATCTTCAGGCTTTTCTACAACCCGTTTATCATTCTCAAGCTTTTGTTTGCATGTAAAGCGGATATGAATTTCGCTGCCGGGATAAACCGGTTTTGTAAAGCGCAGTTCATCGATACCATAATTCAACAGCACCGGATTTTTTTCGTAGCTGTCAACAAACAAGCCGGCAGCAATGCTCATAATAAAATATCCATGTGCCACCTGTTGCTCAAACATAGTACCTTCAAAATCCGTTGTTTTAATGTGTGCGTAAAAATGATCGCCGCTGAGGTCGGCAAACTTATCAATGTCTTCAGAAGTGATGGTTCTTTTTTCGGTGATGATCTGCTCGCCAACTTCCAGCTCTTCAAAATATTTGGTGAATGGATGTTTGCCAGGATCTTTACCAGCAGCGTATTGCTGGTAAACATTGGTGATGGCAGTTATGGTTGTTGGTGAACCCTGTATAGCTGTGCGTTGCAGGTAATGCTTTACCCCTCTTAATCCGCCCATTTCTTCGCCACCTCCTGCACGGCCCGGACCGCCATGTACCAATAAAGGTAATGGTGAACCATGGCCTGTACTTTCTTTAGCACACTCGTTATTCAATATTAAAATTCTGCCGTGATGTGATGCTGCACCAACAACATACTGTTGTGCAATTTTATAATCAGCAGTAACAATAGTTGAAACCAAACTTCCTTTACCAAGCTTGCTTAACGCAATCGCATCCTCTGCTTTTTTGTATGGCATGATGGTACTTACCGGTCCAAATGCTTCTACTTCATGTGCTTCTTTTGCGGTAAAAGGGTTTTCATTCATTAGCAAGACCGGGCTCATGAATGCGCCCTTGTTTGCATCGGCATCAATCACTTCCACACTGTCTAAACTGCCATAAACTATTTGAGAAGACGCCAATAATTTCTGAACCTGTTCTTTTACTTCGTTGCGTTGGCTTTGCCCTGCGAGAGAACCCATTCTTACTGACGCATTCAACGGATCTCCAATGATTGTTTGCGAAAGAGAAGTGCCAATCTCCTTCCAGATATCTTCCATTTTATTTTCCGGAACAAAGATGCGGCGGATGCCGGTACAACGTTGACCGGCTTTTAAGGTCATTTCTTTTCTTACTTCTTTTATAAAAATATTCCACTCGGGTTTATCGGGTGTTACATCTTCACCAAGTACAATACAATTCAGTGAATCGGCTTCCATATTAAAAGGAACATTCTCTCTTAAAATATTTGGATTTGATTTAAGCATCAATCCTGTTGATGCAGAGCCCGTAAAAGTCACTACGTCCTGCGATGTAACATGATCCAATATATCGCCGGCACTGCCGCATATCAATTGTAAAGCGCCTTCCGGTAAAATTTTTGATGCGATAATTTCTTTTACAACAGCCTCGGTTAAATAACTGGTTACTGTAGCCGGCTTAACGACACAGGGCATTCCCGCCAGTAAATTAACCGCAATTTTTTCAAGCATCCCCCATACCGGAAAATTGAAAGCATTGATGTGCACTGCAATGCCTTCTTTGGGTACCAGTATGTGTGTACCCATAAATGTGTTGTTGACGCTCAGGTTATGACTATCTCCATCTACACAAAAAACCTCGTTGGGAAATTTGCGGCGAAGCGATGCATTTGCAAATAAGTTACCGATACCGCCTTCAATATCTACCCAGCTATCGGCTTTGGTAGCGCCGGTTTTATAACTGGTGGCGTAAAATTTATCCAGGTGGTTTCTTAAATGTAAGGCCAATGCTTTCAGCATATTTCCCCGTTCATGAAAGGTCATTTTCCGTAGCGCAGGATTACCAATGGACCTCCCGTATTCCAACATTTGTTTAAAGTCAAGTCCTTTTGTCGTTGCAGTTGCAACAGGTTCGCCGGTTACGGCATTGTATAATTGTTGTCCTTCGCCATCTCCGGTTATCCAGCTACCGGTTATATAGTTTTCGAGTTTCATGCAATCGTGTATTTGATCTTCAAAGTTAGTTTAAAACAAAAGAGGCTTTACGCCTCTTTGTAAAATTTTATATCAATCCAAATTGTCTCGCATGATGTGTAACATGCTTATAGTGCAGCAGTACCCATTCTTCAAAATTCAGTTCTCCAAAAACAGGGTGCAGGGTTGTTTTTAATGGATCGTCTTTAAAATAATTTTCAAATGCTGTTATTGAACCCGCCAGTTTTTCTACGGCTTCTTCCATGTTTGCGTAGCGCAATGGCAATGCTTCTTCGCCAATTACATTGGTTGGCGCTTTTGTGTTTTCCCTGAACTCCTTATCACTCAGCAGGAACTCTTTATACTTGGGTAAATGTTCAACGGGCGTTACCAGGTCGAATTTTATTTTTCCTGCAGATACGGCAAAGAATGCCGCAAGATGCTCAACTGTTTGCTGGGCATTCATCTTCCCCCATTTACCCATCGTATCGGCAGATAATGTTTTAAATAGCGCTGTACAATTTTTTAAGAAATTTAATTTCTGCTCATCCATATACCTGATTTAGTTGCACAATGTAAAACAAAAAAGCACCCCATAAAAAGGATGCTTTATACTTTTATATTTTATGCTTCTTTATGCCCTCATATCGATCTCTGCACAAAGCCTTTCAAAAATATCATCTATCGTTCCTTCACCCTTTATCATCACCACTTTATCAAATTGCCTGTAATAATCTGCAACCATGGCTGTTTTGGTATGATATTCCACAATACGTGCCCGTATCACGTTTTCATTATTGTCATCACTGCGGCCGCTGGTCTCTCCCCTTTTTAATAATCTTTTTACCAGTTCCTCTTCACTTACATCCAGTGCCAGCATTGCAGCAATGGGTGCTTCCTTCAATTCCAGTAGGTTATCAAGCGCTTTTGCCTGGGCTGCTGTCCTGGGAAAACCATCAAACAAAAATCCTTTGGCGTCAGGGTTCTCATCCAGTGCGGAGCTGATCATGCCTATTACCACTTCGTCCGGCACCAGCTGGCCTTTGTCCATAAAATTTTGTGCTTCTTTACCCAAAGGTGTTTCACGGCAGATCTCACTTCGTAACAGGTCGCCTGTACTCAGGTGTTTTAAGCCGTATCGGGCTATCAATTTTTCGCTTTGCGTTCCTTTACCGCTTCCCGGAGGGCCAAACAATATTAAATTAAACATAAGCCAGTTGTGGTTGTGAAGACAGCAAATATAAGAATCGTGCTTTAAATATTCATTAACATTAGCCTGAATCTGTTTAAAATCTTAAAATATCGTCATTTCGTACATTAAGAACTATTTATCACGAAATTTGTTAAACCACATGCGGCCATTCATTTACATATCGATCATTGTTTCATTAATTATTGCCGGGTGTAGTAATTCGCCGGATAAAAAAGTTAAAACGATCACCATGGATTCAAGTAAAAAAGAGAACCCAGTTTTCTCAAAAACAGATACAGCTAGAGTTGAAATAAGTAATGAGGAGTGGAAAAAGATCCTGCCATCGGATGTTTACAATATCGCCCGGGAGAAAGGTACCGAAAGGGCTTTTACCGGCAAGTTCTGGGACCATAAAGAAGGCGGAACTTATTATTGTGCAGCCTGTGGCAACCCTTTGTTCAACAGTAATGGCAAATTCGACAGCAACTGCGGCTGGCCAAGTTTCTTTGAACCTATCAGCAAAAGCAGCATTATTTATGCCCCCGATAATACCTATGGTATGAAACGCACCGAAGTAATGTGCGGTAAATGCAAAGCCCATTTAGGCCATGTGTTTGATGATGGCCCGCCTCCAACCGGTTTGCGTTATTGCATCAATTCGGTGATCCTGGATTTTGAAAAAGCAAAAGATGCCGAACAAAAGTTTGACGATAAGCAATAATTAATCCGGCTTTCTTACACAAACCAAATGGCAGTGATCAACTTTTTGCACATTATAGAAAGCGCCGCTGTAAAAATATTTGGTTACCGCCTGCGTACCACTTGCTTCGGTTGAACTCCAGATACTCATCCTGTCATCAAATTTCAGTTTTTCAAAATTCAGGTGGATGATATCGGTTTCATCTTTGCAGGGTAAATACCAGTCATTATACCCGCCTGCTGTTAATGTATCGCAAACCTTAGCTGCATAGATCCTTCCTTCATAACCAGCATTCTTACCAACGGCAGCAACAATGGCTTTTGTATTGGCTGCGCCATCAGTTTCGCTTTGGGCCGCCTTGCCTATCTGTTCGTATCCGCCCCATGTAATACGGTCCATAAAGGTCATATCTGCAATCATTAATTTTTTACCATTACCCTCAATGGTGGCTGTTTTTTGTGCAGCGGCGCCGAAAGAAAAGAATAACACAACAATGAGTATATTTTTCATAATGTAGTTTTTAGTGCTGTAAATAAAATATAAATATTTGAGAATATTTGAACTATTTATTGGTTTGTTCCTTTCCGGAAACATGAGCACCCATTCATCATTTCTAATTTGTTCTCTCGTCTTTTTTTTGCACCTTCATTGCCTAAATGTTTACAATGAGAAAAAACTGCCTGCTTATTTTAGCTTTATCCCTTACAACCTTTTCAACTGCTCAAAAAATCCCATTAGGCCAGTTTAAGAATCTGAAGCCACGCAGCATTGGCCCTGCAGGCATGAGCGGCAGGGTAACTGCCATTGATGCATTATACACCAATCCTAATTTGATCTACCTCGGTACAGCATCGGGCGGTGTTTGGAAAACCGAGAACAGCGGCAGCAACTGGACCCCGGTTTTTGATGAGCAGCCTACATTGAATATTGGAGCGGTTGCCATACAGCAAAGCAATCCTTCAGTGGTTTGGGTTGGCACCGGCGAAGGCAATCCACGTAATTCTATTAATATTGGCGAAGGCATTTATAAAACAATGGACGGAGGAAAGACCTGGAAAATGCTTGGGCTTGAAAAAACAAAAAATATTCACCGCATCATCATCGACCCCAATAATTCAAACACAGTTTATGTGGCAGCTATTGGAAACCCATACAGCATTCACCCCGAGCGTGGTGTGTATAAAACTACAGATGGAGGAGAAAGCTGGAAACTTATGCTGCACACCAACGACAGCAGCGGTTGCGGCGACCTTGTGATGGACCCAACCAATCCTAATAAACTGATAGCTGCCATGTGGCAGCACCAGCGAACGCCCTGGAGTTTTTACAGCGGCGGAAAAGGCAGCGGCCTGTATGTTACTGTTGATGGCGGAAAGAACTGGAAGCAAATAAATAAAGATGACGGAATACCGGATGGTGAACTGGGAAGAATAGGTTTAACCATTGCTTATAATGAACCGTCAAGAGTGTATGCATTGATAGAAGCAACGAAAAATGGTTTATATAAATCGGAGGACGGTGGTTTTAAATGGGAGCTGGTAAACAGCGATAAAGCAGAAGTTACCAATCGGGCATTTTATTTCCAGGATATAAAAGTTGATCCGAAAAACGAGAACCGTTTGTACAATATCAAACAAACCATTACGGTGAGTGAGGATGCCGGAAAAACTTTTAAAACCATTATTCCTTACTTTGGCATTCATCCTGATCATCATGCTTTCTGGATAAACCCCCTTGACCCAAATTTAATTATTGATGGCAACGATGGCGGTATTGGCATCAGCAGAGACCGTGGCCGCAACTGGAATTTTAATGAAGGGATACCGGTAGGACAATTTTATCATATTGCGGTTGACAATAAAATTCCTTACAATGTAATGGGAGGCATGCAGGATAATGGCACCTGGCGTGGGCCTGCCTATACCTGGCGCAATGGCGGTATCCGTAATTTTTATTGGGATAATATTGGTGGTGGCGATGGGTTTGATGCAGCACCCGACCCGGATAATAATGATTGGGTTTATTCTATGAGCCAGGGAGGCGAACTGGGAAAACAAAATGTATCTACCGGAGAAAGAATGGGTATACAGCCACCCATGCCCGATCTGAAAACAAGGTTACGCTATAACTGGAATGCAGCTTTTGCACAGGACCCTTTCGATTCAAAGACCATTTATTATGGCAGCCAGTTTGTGCACAAAAGCAGCAACAAGGGTTTAACCTGGCAAATTATTTCGCCCGACCTTACAACCGATAACAAAGTACAGCAACGCCAGGATGAGAACGGCGGCCTGTCTGTTGATATTACCGGTGCCGAAAATTACAATACCATCATTTGCATTGAGCCATCTGCCATTGATAAAAATATTATCTGGGTTGGTACCGATGATGGTAATGTTCAGTTAAGCAGAGATGCAGGGAAAACATGGACCAATTTCCGTGGTAAAATTCCGGGCATGCCATTGGGTGTTTGGATACCGCAGATACGGGCAAGCCGGTATAATGCCGGCGAAGCTTTTGTTGTTTGTAACGATTACCGGAGAGACGATTTTAAGCCTTACATCTTCCGCACCAGGAATTACGGACAAACCTGGGAACGAATGATAGATGAGAACAAAGTAAAGGGTTATGCATTGTGTATGATACAGGATCCGGTGGAGCCTAATTTGATTTTTGCGGGCACAGAAAACGGCCTTTGGATAAGTTTTGATAATGGCACCACTTTTCAGCAATGGAAACATGGATATCCTTCTGTTTCAACATACGATATGGCTATACAGGAAAGAGAGGCCGACCTGGTGATCGGTACTTTTGGCCGGGCCATTTATATTTTTGATGATATAAGGCCATTACGCAAAGTCGCTGCAAACAATGGCAATGTCTTCTCAAAAAAATTAACGGTTTTTCCTGCGCCAACAGCCTATATGGCCAGGTACAGGCCACAGCCTGGTTATGATTGGAGCAACTGGGGCTTATATGAAGGAGAGAACCGTGGCAGGGGTGCATCTTATTCGTTTTTTATAATGCCTGCAGCTAAAACAGACAGTTCAAAAAAATCAAAAACAGATTCGGCCACTGTAAAAATTTACAACCAAAACAATGAGTTGATACGCACATTGAAAATGAAAGTGGATACCGGGTTCAATAAAGCCAGCTGGGGTTTTGAAATGAAGGGAGTCAGGCAGCCAAATGTTCCAAAGCCAAAACCCGGTGCTCCTGAACCAAGGGGCAATACAGTTTTTCCGGGAACTTATAAATTAGTAATAAGTGCAGGAAAGGAAATGGACAGCACGATGATCGTTGTGAATGCTGATCCCAATGTGCCCGAAAGCAAAGAAATATACGATGCAAAAATGGCAATGCTCACCCGGCTTGATAAAAGCATCATGCGATTAACAGAAATAACCGACCGGTTAACAGAAGCCGAAGAAACCATTGCTAAAGTGGAAGCTCAATTAAAAAATGAAGAAGGCAAAGAAGTGGATAGCCTTCGCAAAGCCGGTAATGCCATGAAGGATTCGATCAAAAGTATCCGCAATTTTATTTTTGGCAAACCGCAGGAAAAACAAGGTTATGGAACTCCGTTTCAGATCAACGTTAATGATGTTTTGGGTGAGGCGAGAGGAGAAGTTTTGCGTAAAACCAAAATACCCGATCAGCAGGAAATGCGTATGGCTGCTGATGCTGAAGGACTGGTAAATGAAGCCGTTCAAAAAACAAATACTTTTTTTAGTGGTAAGTGGGAAGATTATAAAAAACTGGTGGATCAAGCCCGGTTAAATCTCTTTAAAACATATAAACCCATCGAATAGCATTTAAACGCGGCTTTAGAGCCGCCTTTTTGTAACTTTAATTTAGGCCCGGCGTCCTACGATAAAACTATTGTATTTTCTTTCTTTATTGTAAAATGATATGATGTACAAAGTTTTTACACTTGTTGTTGCGCTTTCCGTAATTCCGGTTTCGCAAAATCCTATTCTTTTATTGATGGCAATGCAGCCGGTAAAAATCAATTCTATCGTTTAAAAATAAAAGACATTGCAGGACAGATCGATTACAGTAATATTCAACAGCTGCAAAATAATGGCAGTACCGAAATCCTGGTGTTCCCTAACCCAACAACCAGTGTCCTGCAAGTCCAGTTCAATAAATGGTACGATAAGATGAATGTACAGATCATCAATAGCCAGGGGCAAACCCTGAAAAAAATGCCTGGCCTTGGTTCTGTTGGGCAAGTACTTTCCATTCCGGTTCATGACCTGCCTGCAGGTCGCTACTGGCTTAAGTTACAAAGCAATGATGAAAAACAATTACTTCAGTTTGTAAAGCAATAGCATATAAAAAAGACAAGGGCTATTTTTAAAATAAGCAGATTTTTTTAGGTATTTTTATCAAGTCGGCTGAGGGTATTTTGTCCCGTTCACTCATTTTAACACCTACGCTCGGAGGCCTGTCAGGTTTGCCTGTTGTTCTGGTTTATCTTCATATATTTTAATCATCACTTTAAAAGTCGTGATGTTTTATCTATCAGTATGTATAAAATCTTTACTCTTGCTGCCGCCATCGCTGTAATGCCGCTTTCGCAAAATATTATTACATCAGATATTAAAGAGGATAACACTTTTAATATTCCCGTTTTTGTTCTTAATTATAAGAATACTATTACAACAAACCCTTTTGAACCCGAAAAAAAAGTTGCAGAGCCATGGTCGCAAAACTGGATGGGAGCCGTACAGGAAAACATCCGTAAAAGCGAATACAATTTTACATGGGAAGAAAAATTAAAAGCCTGGTGCACACCTAACAGAAAAAAAAATCTTCGGTTTTTTTATGACGAAAAGGGATTTGTTGTTGAACCCCGAACAACCAAAATAACTCTTGACAATTTTGATCCCACGGCAAAGCCTGGAGAAATTAAATACAGGCACATCCCCAACTGGAAAGTAAAATTCAACCTTGATAAAAACCAGGTGGGCAAAGGCAAATGGCAAATAATAAACAACCAGGCAGAATTCATTACTGATGATATCACCGTTCAATACATCAACAACGATGAAGGCATGCGGCAGAATTTTATTGTGCATGCTCCGCTATCAAAAAATAATGAACTGAAAATAAATTTCAGCATTAAAACAAAACTGAAAAGTAAATTAACCGGTAACAGTTTACAATTCTTCCACAAAAAGACAAATGTTTTAAACTACCGCGACCTGAAAGTTTGGGATGCCAATAACAAATTATTACCGGCATCTTTTCACAAAAAAAGAAAGGGGAAATTTTATATACAGGTAGATACAAGAAATGCTGTTTACCCTATAACTGTTGATCCTTTAAGCACAGGTACTACCGGTACGCCCGATTGGCTTGGAGATGATGCCGACCAGGCAGGTGCAATTTTTGGCGACTGTGTAGCCAGTGCTGGCGACGTGAATGGTGATGGATATAGCGACGTTATCATTGGTGCCCCACGGTTTGATGAAGGTGCAAGTTTTGATGAAGGCAAGGCTTTTGTTTACCATGGCAGCGCTGCAGGTTTAAGCCTAACACCAAACAATACGCCCGACGATGTTAATCAAACGGATGCTTTTTTTGGAACAAGTGTAGCCAGTGCCGGTGATGTGAATGGCGATGGATACAGCGATGTGATCATTGGTGCTTACTTGTATGATGATGGCGCTTTTACCAATGAAGGAAGGGCTTTTGTTTATCATGGAAGTGCTACAGGATTATTGGCAACGCCCAGTAGCATGCCCGATGATTGCAATCATACCGGGGCAAGATTTGGTGTAAGTGTAGCCAGTGCAGGTGATGTTAATGGTGATGGATACAGCGATGTAATTATTGGGGCCAACCTGTTTGATGATGGCGTAAATACAGATGAAGGAAGAGCTTATGTGTACTATGGCAGCAGCACAGGTATAAGTGCAAGCCCAGACAGTACGCCCGATGATGCCAACCAGATATTTGCCGAGTTTGGTAACTGCGTAGCCAGTGCCGGTGATGTGAACAGTGACGGATACAGCGATGTGGTGATCGGTGCATATATGTGGGATGAGATCCCGTCATTTACAAACGATGGAAAATGTTATGTTTATCATGGTAGCGCCCTGGGTTTATCAGCATCCCCTGTTAATATTCTTGACGGAACAAATGAAAACAATGCAAACCTGGGTATAAGTGTTGCCTGCGCAGGCGATGTTAATGGCGATGGGTACAGCGATATTATTGCCGGTGCCCCCGGCCTTGACGATGGTGCCAATTTTGATGAAGGCAAAGCCTTTATATATTTTGGAAGTGCCGGTGGCGCATCTGCTGCGCCGGGCATAACCTTAGATGATGCAAACCAGCTTGGTGCTGCATTTGGTTGTAGCGTTGCATCGGCAGGTGATGTAAACGGAGATGGATTCAGTGATGTGATCGTGGGAGCCAATCAATATGACGATACAAATACCAACGAAGGCGTAGCTTTTATTTATTATGGTAATGCTGCCGGAACAATGACAATCCCTGTTTGTATGCTCGATGATGCCAACCAGGATGATGATGCTTTTGGCTCAAGTGTGGCGCCTGCCGGTGATGTTAATGGAGATGGTTACAGCGATGTAATTATCGGCGCTTATTTTTATACCGATGGCGCAAATGCACAGGAGGGCCGGGCATTTGTTTACCATGGCTCGGCTACAGGTATTAATACAACCGCTACTGCAATGGTTGAAAGCAATCAGCTTGATGCAGGGATGGGGATTTCGGTAGCTAGTGCCGGCGATGTAAATGGAGATGGGTACGGGGATGTAATTGTAGGAGCCCCTGCATACTTAGGGGAAGGTGCCGCTTTTATATTTCACGGGTCGGCTACGGGTATTAATACTACAGCAGCTGCAATGGTAGTAAGCAATGTTACGGCTGCAGCGATGGGTTATTCAGTAGCCGGAGCTGGCGATGTAAATGGGGATGGGTACAGTGATATAATCGTGGGTGCTGATCAGTACACCAATGGTGGCGCTGTGTTTATATATCACGGCTCCGCAACCGGCATTAATACAACAGCTGCAGCAATGGTACAAAGCGTTGGTTCACATATGGGAGTTTCCGTAGCTGGCGCAGGTGATGTAAATGGTGATGGGTACGGCGATGTAATTGCAGGAGCAGAAGCATACAGCAATGGCCAAATGTTTGAAGGGGCTGCTTTTATTTACCACGGCTCCGCAACTGGTATTAATCCTGTCGCTGCAGCAATTGTACAAAGCAACCAGGCAAATGCATTTATGGGTAGGGCCGTAGCCGGGGCAGGTGATGTAAATGGAGATGGATATAGCGATGTAATTGTGGGAGATGATGGATACAATAATGGGCAGGCAAATGAAGGAGTGGCTTTTGTATATCATGGATCTTCTACAGGTATTAATACCACAGCGGCAGCAATGGTAGAAAGCAACCAGGGGGGTGCATCGATGGGTTTTTCGGTAGCCGGTGCAGGTGATGTAAATGGAGATGGGTACAGTGATGTAATTGTGGGGGCTTATGGGTACGATAACGGACAGGCAGATGAAGGTGCGGCTTTTATATATCACGGATCGGCTGCAGGCGTTAATACCGTAGCAGCAGCAATGGTAGAAAGAGATCAGGCAGGTGCACTGATGGGTTATTCTGTAACCGGTTCAGGTGATGTAAATGGTGACGGATACAGTGATGTAATTGTAGGGGCTTATATATACGATAACGGACAGGCAGACGAAGGTGCGGCTTTTATATATCACGGATCGGCTATTGGTATTAATACTACAGCAGCAGCAATGGTAGAAAGTAATCAGGCAAATGCATATATGGGCAGAGCTGTAGCCGGGGCAGGTGATGTAAATGGAGATGGGTACAGTGATGTTATTGCAGGCGCTTTTCAATATGACAATGGCGAAAATAATGAGGGGGCAGCCTTTATTTATCATGGCAATAGCACTGGCTCCAACAAGCGTAACAACCTGCGCCTTTACAACGCCGATCTTACTACAATAATCAACAGCAGCAATTTTATATTCGGTAATTTTGGTGCAGGGCTTTATGCAAAATCTTTTTTAGGCAGAGATAAGGGAAAGTTGGTTTGGGAAACAAGGTTGAATTATAATGCCTATAGCGGCGCACCAATTACCAACAGCACTTTCTTTACAGCACAACAGGCTGCTTATACCGATATGGGATTGACAGGTGTTGAATTAAAGAGTCTCATTGCTAAAATAAACGGGGGTAGATACACCAAACTAAGGGCAAGAATAAAATATAACCTTACAACAGCCATTACCGGCCAGGTGTACAGCCCATGGAGAAACGTATCAAATATCATTGATGCAAACCACTTAGGTGTTCTGCCGATCGAATTAATTTCCTTCAACGCAGCCTGGCTACAAAAAGGTAAAACCGCAAAGCTTGATTTTAAAACAGATAAGGAGAGCGGCATCTGTTGTTTTGATATTGAGAAGAGTGCTGATGGTTTTAATTTTTATTCCATTGGAACATTGCCGGCGAAAAATATAAACGGCATTCAGTCTTATTCGTTTATTGATGGCGATGCAACTGGTAAAAAACAATTCTATCGCATTAAGATAAAAGGGATTGCGGGACAGGTTGATCACAGTAATATTCAACAGCTGCAAAATAATAAGGCTACAGAAATTTTGGTTTTTCCCAATCCAACAACTGATGTGCTGCAATTGCAATTGAATAAGGCCTATGATAAAATGAATGTGCAGATCATCAACAGCGCCGGGCAATTGGTTAAGCAAATGACAGCAATAGTTTCAAACCAAATTATTAAACTCCCGTTACAAAATTTAGCCGCAGGTAAATACTGGCTGCATTTACAAAGCGGAGAGGAAAAGCAGGTGCTGCAATTTGTAAAACAATAATTTTTATAACAACCCTTTTTGATAAGCCAGGTGCAATGCCTGTGCACGGCTGTTTACATGCAGTTTGTTGTAAATATTGATGACATGTTTTTTTGCGGTGTTGGCGCTGATGTCCAGCTTGCTGCCAATTTCTTTATAAGATAAGCCCTGCATAAGCAGTTGTAGTATTTCTGTTTCCCTATCTGTAAGATCAAATAAATTTTTCGAATTGACTTCCGCAGGTTTTTGCAGCAGGGTAAGGTTATTGTTTTGTACCAGTTGCAAAATTTTATGTGCTATTCCCGGTGAAATAGGACCGGCACCGCTTTCGTGCATTTGCCAAAGCATGTCATTTATATTTTCTGCGCTTTCGTCTTTTAATAAATAACCAAAGGCGCCCGCTTTAATAGCTTTAAATATTTTATCCTCGTCATCAAAAATAGTGAGCACAACAAATTTTACCGAAGGATAAAAAGATGACCCGGCAGCAATGGCATCAACACCGTCCATATTCGGCATTTCCAGGTCCATCAAAACCACGTCAGGCAGGTTGTCAGCCGGCTGCTCTTTCATTTTCTGTAAAAAATCCCTGCCATCTTCTGCAACCAGGGTTATTACAAAATCGCCCTGTCGTAATAATTTATCTTTTAAAATATTACGGTTACTGGCCTTATCATCAACTATGGCAATTTTTAGGGGCATATTTTTCAGTTCAACAAATATTCATAAATAATTTTTCATGTGTAATAATCCAACCGGGTACCGGGCATCAGATAAGGATCGTCACTTTTGTTCCGCTATCCATTTTCGAAACAATCGTAAATATAATATCTGATTCTGTTGCCCGTTGCTGCATGTTCAACAACCCATTTCCCTGTTCAGTGTGTTTCATTGCTTCATAATCAAATCCTTTACCGTCATCAACAACTGTCAATTCCCATTTGCCTTCGGGTTGATCGCTTGATAAACTAATGTTTGTTGCCGCAGCATGCTTGATAGCATTGGTTACAGCTTCCTGTACAATTCTTACTATATGCAGGGCTTTGTTATGATGCAGTATTTTTCCAGCTGGTGCTTCTCCAACTACTTTAAACTGAACATGCGGATAATAACGTGACAGCGCCTGCATAAAATTTTTGATCCGCAGTAAACATTCTTCCGCCGTGTAGTTCTCTTTTTTTAACGCCCATACGGTTTCCCGCAAAGAAGTAATGATATCTTTTGATGCAAACTTCAGGTCATTCATCAGTTCCTTTCTTTCAGCTACATCGACTTCATTTTGCAACAGTTCAGTTTTATACAACACCGCATTGGCATAAGCCCCGATACTGTCGTGCAGGTTGCGTGAAATATTCTCTCTTTCCTGCTGCAGCTTTCGTTCGCTTTCCAGTTGCACCAGTTTTTTCTGGTACTTGTTTTTATTATACCGGTTGATACCGTACCCCAACCCTGCCACAAACAATATTATCATTGCAGTAATGAACCACCATGTTTTCCAGAAAGGAGGATTGATAATAATTTGTATTATTTTCATTGGCCGGGCATCTTTATCAAAGAACCGGGAAGCATAAATTTTTAACGTGTAAGTTCCCGGCGGTAAAAGGTATCTCACGGTTTGTAACCCGTCATTCTGTATCCATTGATCATCTATGCCATCCATCTTATACTGGTATATGTACTGGCCGGGGTTGTTACCGGACATAGCTACAAAATCGAACGAAAGCGAGTTTTTATCATAAGGCAGGTTTATCTTACTGATATCCCAAACGGCAGTATCGGCAAAAGCTTCTTCGTTATTGATCCTGATCCTGGTAACCAACAGGTTTATCTTTTCTTCAAAACTGCTAATGGCTGACGGGTAAAAACTACTGACGCCATTAACACCGCCAAAAAATAATTCACCATTTGTGGCTTTGGCTACAACGTTGGTGTTAAACTCGTTTTCCTGCAGGCCGTCTTCTTTTTTTAATTGCAGGATGCTGTTATCGGCATTTATTTTAAAGATGCCTTTATTGCTGCTGCACCACAGAGAACCGTTTTCATCCAGGGCTATGGCATAAATGCATTCATCGGGCAGGCCATTGGCTTTTGTAAGATGCGCTAATATCCTGCCTTCAAAATCTATCTTAAAAATGCCTTTATTGCAACCCATATAAATATTCCCCGCAACATCTTTTACAAAACATCTTACATATCCTGTGTTTTTAAATGGTATTCTTTTCAGTTCTTTAAATGTGGTGGCATCAATATAAAAAAGTTCATTGTTGGCATGGCTGATGATGGTTCCGTTATAATACAATCCGCCCATTGTATAAGAGGTAGTGAATTCATATTCGGTGCATGTATTATCGTCAAAGTTTGTTCTGTACAGCCTTCCCTGTGATTGGGTAATAGCCGTTTTTTCATCCTGGTACAATGTATTGCCAAAATAGTCAATGTTTACCTTTGGGCCGTTAACAGATGAAACAGGAAGCAAGCTAAGCCGTAAAAGATCGGCAGATAAAACCCATATCTTGTCATCGCTGTTGCAAAAAAGCAGGTAGTTGCCATTATTGTCTTTTACGATGCAGTTAAATGACTTTGGAAGACTATCGCCCGGTATTGTCCTGATATGTTTTACCAGCCGTTGTAAGGTGTCGAACACCAGTAATCCATTGCCTGATGTGCCGGCGAGTATCCTGTTATTCATTTTATCCGGAAGAATGCTGAGTATATTATTATTGTCGTCTTTCTTTAACGTACCATAATACCTGACCGGGTAGTTATTTTTAATTATTTTTTTGATCCCTGAAGTAATTGTGCTCAGGCAAAGGTTACCAAAATTATCTTCTACCATCTTGGAAATGGCACCGACAACCGGCTTGTTTTGAAAGTTTACCAGCTCAGAGCCCAAAGCAAAATTGGCACTATCGAACTCGTACAAATGTTCATTAAAACTGATAAGGGTTTTGTTTTGCCAGGGCAAAATGTTACAACGGCCAATATTTTGGTTATCCTTGCCTTTTATGATCATTGTCCTGCTGGTCTTTGTGTTGAAATCATAAAGCTGCAGCGCATTATTCGTGATATAGTCGTAATACAATGCTTCGTGCCCCGACCACATTCGTAAAAAAAAATGTGAGATCGCTTTGATGGGAGCAGACAGTGCAATTAATTGCTTCTTTTTAAGGTCCCAGCAATAAAGTATGTCTTTTACTTCAATAGCTATCTTATGATCAATGATATTACTACTTAGCACCGGTCTGAAGTCGGTATTAGATGAATAATCGGGCAGCCCTGTTTTTGTATTGCTATTTACCGTAAATCCCTGCAGGTTAATGCCGGTGATATTACCTTCTACTGTATAGAAATAAACAATTTGATCATCCTCGCCGATGAACTGGGCTGTTTTCTTTTCAGCAGGATAAGTATATACCTGTATAAACCTGTTGCCGCTGATCTCGTATTTGCTGATGCCCTGTGAATGGCTGATGAGCAGGTCGCCATTACTGCAGCTTAGAAATTTTACGAATTTATCATCGGGCAGGCCAGACTGTATCGGTACGATCATAAACTCACGGCCATCTAATTTTTGAATGCCGTTAGGGAAACTTATCCAGCAAAAATTATTCTTATCATAAGCAATATCTCCTATTGTACTTTGCAGCAGTCCTTCATTTACGCTGTAATTAAAAGTATTAAAGCGCTCAATGCGTTGTGCCTGGGCAAGGCAAGGCTCATCCATAAAAAGAAAAATAAAAAATAGCAGGATTGCAATTCTCATGAGTTGTTGAGCAGGCTGTTCATTTCAAATTACGCAATCCTTGCCAAACAAAGTAATAATCCAAATGGCAAAGAATAAAAAAAGCGGAAAACCTGTTGAACGCCCCGATATTTTTCATTGATTTTTTAACCTGGTCCTTGGCTTTTTTTTATTCTTTGCCATCCCCTTGTAAGTTTTTATTTTTGCAGCTTAACTACAGCTTATGGGTAATCTTAAATTGAGTGTGCTGGCCGAAACTTTACAGGCTTCTGAGATTGTACGATTGGGTGCTACTATCAAGGAAAAGATGAAGCAGGGTGCAAAGATTTATAATTACACCATCGGCGATTTTGATTCAGATATTTTTCCCATACCAGCTGAGCTGGAAGCAGAGATCATTGAAGCATATAAAAATGGTTTTACAACTTATCCGGCGGCAGAAGGAAACCTTGACCTGAGAGAAGCTGTTGCTTCTTTCATGTCAACCCGCTGCGACCTGCATTACGCAACCAATGAAATTTTAATTGCTGCCGGTGGCAGGCCATTGATCTATGCATTATACCGTGCCGTTGTTGATAAAGGCGATAAAGTAATTTACCCGGCCCCGAGCTGGAACAACAACCACTATGTTCATTTCACCGAAGGTGAACACATCATGCTGGAAGCGAAAAAAGAAAATAATTTCATGTTATCTGCTGCGCAGATAAAGGAACATATAAAAGGGGCAACATTACTTTCCCTTTGTTCTCCCTTAAATCCAACCGGCACTACTTTCACCAAAGATGAGTTAAGCGCTATCTGCGACCTGGTGATCGAAGAAAACAAAGCCCGTGCTGCCGACGAAAAGAAATTGTACCTGATGTACGACCAGATCTACTGGACATTAACTTTCGGAAATACTATACACCATAACCCGGTTACACTTAACCCCGCAATGAAAGAGTTTACCATTTTCATTGATGGTATCAGCAAGGCTTTTGCAGCTACCGGTGTAAGGGTTGGCTGGGCAATGGGGCCAACAGAAGTTATTGTAAAAATGCGATCCATAAACAGCCACGTAGGTGCATGGGCGCCTATGGCCGAGCAAAAAGCTGTTGCCAATTACCTGGGCAAAACAGAAGCTATCAATAAATACTTTGTTCATTTTAAGGCCGAAGTAAATGAGCGCTTACAAAATATTTTTGATGGTTTTCAGCAAATGAAGATTTCGGGATTTAATGTTGATGCCATTGCACCTGAAGCTGCTATTTATCTTACCATACAAATAGATTATGCAGGTAAAAAAATGGCTGATGGAAAAATATTGGAAACACAGGCCGATGTTACATCTTATATTTTAGATGAAGCAGGGCTGGCAGTTGTTCCTTTCTATGCATTTGGCGCAGGCCGAAACAGTAGCTGGTACAGGTTAAGTGTTGGTACCTGTAAAAAAGAAGAGATCAATGAAATGTTAGGAGCTTTAAAAACTGCGCTGGAAAAATTAAGTTGAGATCAATTCTTACAATTCAAAAAAACAAAAGGCTTTAGCTCCCGCTGGCGGAAAAGTTTCTGAAGCAAAATAGGTTTATTGCTCACCTTATACTTATTCAGGTCTATTGCCTCGTGGGCAGTAATTAAATTTTCAACTCTTTCTATGGTATACAAAAGCTGGTGAAGCAGTTCTACTTCATGCTCGATCGACTGGGGAGTCATCAATTCCTGGTTGAACAAAACCAATAGATCACGGTTTGATTTGTTCATAGCTTCTGGCGGTTGAATAGTTACCTTCTATTGCCATAGCCAACGAATCCTTCGCAGCCACATGTACCCTTTTTTGAAGAAGAGCAGCTTGCTGTGAGTAAAACGGTAGCTACAAGAAATAGCAGTAAGGTTAATTTACTTAGTTGTTTCATAATTTCAGGTTACCAAATTAAACTATTTTCACAAACAATTATTGCATTGTTTTGATAAAAGCCGAAAATTTTAACATCCCGGAGCATAAACCCCGCATTTTAATTGCCCCGTTGGACTGGGGCCTGGGGCATGCAACCCGCTGCATTCCAATTATCTCTACTTTAATACAACAAAACTGTACCGTTTTTGTTGCGGCTGAAACACGGGTAAAAATTTTATTACAAAGGGAGTTCCCGGATCTGCAGTTTATCGAGTTAAAGGGCTACAGGGTTCGGTACAGCCGTTTCAATTTCTGGATGCCGGTAAAGCTTCTGTTGCAACTTCCAAAAATTATTTATCGCATTTATGCAGAAAACAGGTGGCTGAAAAAGGCTGTAAAAGAAAATAGTATTGATGCTGTTATCTCCGATAATCGCATGGGGCTGTTCCATAAAAAAATTCCCTCTATTTATATAACTCATCAATTAACAATAAAAACGGGCAATAGTTTTACTGAAAACATTGCTCAAAAAATTCATTATCATTTCATAAATAAATTTAGTGCCTGCTGGGTACCCGATTCCGCAGGAGAACTCAATTTTGCAGGGACATTATCTCATCCTGCAACACTGCCAAAAGTACCTGTAAATTATCTTGGCCTTTTATCCAGGTTCGAAAAAAAAGAAAAGGAAAGCACATACGATCTGTGTATCGTTTTATCGGGGCCTGAGCCACAAAGAACCGTTTTTGAAAAAATTATTCTAAACGATCTGCACAAAACAGAAGGAAAAGTCTTTCTTATACGTGGATTACCAGGAGAAACAGGGATTCTTCAAGTAAGAAATACATCGATCGAAATAAAAGATCACCTGCCCGCAGATGAATTGAGCAATATCATCCAGCAATCAAAAATTATTATAAGTCGCTGCGGTTATTCAACTGTAATGGACCTGGTTAAGTTGCAGAAGAAAGCTATTCTCGTTCCTACTCCGGGTCAAACCGAACAGGAATACCTGGGCAGATATTTACAGGAACAGAAATTGTTTTACTGTGTTGATCAAAATGCTTTTTCTCTATCCGAAGCCATAAAAAAAATTGAGGATTTTAAGTTCGCTGCGTGGCCGGTTCAGGAGGATACTTATAAAAATGTAGTAGAAACCTTTATAGCTGGGCTTAAGGTTGATAATGCAAATGCCTAAGTCCTCTTCCAACCTTTTTAAGATCTGTAATTGCAGTATAGCCGGTTGCATACCATTCATCGCTTTTTTGTAAACTTTCGGCAGGCAGGTCGTTAAGTATTTTAGGTAAGGCTGTGCTTGTAATGACCGATGCTTTAATGGCTGGCAGGTTATTATTTTCGGTTGCATAACCCACCCATGTTATTTTTCCTGCCAGTACCGCAAACACATTTTTATAAAATGCCCCTGTGTTTTTCTTTGCAAAGATCAATACCGGAAAAGTGAGTATGAAAAGTGTTGAAACAACAATATCAAGCAACCTTTTATTGCGCCGCTGCAACGGCATACCAATATTATATTTTATCGAATTGGCTATAAAACCGCCGCTTGTATTTTTACTGTCGCTCCCTACAATACTATTACTGCCGGATGCATGAAATTTATTCCTGGTATTGCCGGGCAATGCATGAATGCAGCTAATTATCTCTTTAAAGCTTAAACCGTTCTCACAAAAAATTATTTCTTTAACCTGGTATTTTTTTACAAGCTCAGGCAGTTGTTCAATACTGCCAAGTACGGTGGGCGCACCGGTTGAGTTGTTGCTTACCCGCCCTAGAGTTCTTTCTGTCATTCCTGCGTTCTGCAACATTTCTGCAATAACATAAAAATCCTTTTCGGCAGCTACAACGATCGTTTGCCGGCGTTCTTCATTTTCATTGCTGGTTTCCAGGTAATGCCATTTTATAAACAACAGCCGCATCAAATTCATCAATACAAATGCAAGGGCAATACCTGTAACCAGAACACCTCTTGAAAACCTGATGCTTTCCGGTAATAAAGCATACACACTTAATAAAACCAGGGCTGCTATAGCCGTTGAACGTATCAGCTGCATTTGTTTGTAGCCCTTATCATACAACCCACTATAAAATGCTGTAATTAAAAACAAAGCTGTAAAAGCAGGAAATGCTATGAACAAAACATTGGGCGAATAATTTATCTCCTGTCTTATAAAATTGCTCCACAAGATCCTCGTAAGACCGAAAGACCCTAAAATAATAAAGGCGTCCAATATCGGCAGGCCTATCTTATTCAGCAATTTTCCAAGCGCCGAAAAAAATGCTCTTATCATGATCGCTGTTTGTATTAAAAAAGTAAAGAGGCCGGCCTTGCTTCCACTATAGTGCTTTTTTACAAATAAACTCATGGCTTTATAAAAAAGACGCACATAATTCAAACTTCCTCTTTTAGTGCTTTCGCCTTTAAAATGTATAATGGTACTCTCTGCAAAATAATAATTTTTGTATCCGGCTTTTTGTATCCTGTAACTCAGGTCCACATCCTCACCGTACATAAAAAAACGTTCATCAAAATTTCCGATCTCATCCAGCACTTTTCTCGGCATCATCATAAATGCGCCGGCAAGCACATCCACTTCGTGGCTTTCCTTTTCCGGCAAATGCCCGAGATGATATTTTGCAAATGTTTCAGACCTGGGGAATAGCCTGGCAAGGCCGGAAAGTTTGAACAAAGAAGTTAGTGGCGATGGAAAAGCCCTTTTACTTTCTTTTAAAAAGTTACCCGATCCATCGATCATGTGTATACCAATGGCGCCGGCCATTTTATTTGCTTCAAAAAACTTGAGGCATTTTTCAATACTGTCTTCAGAGAGTATCGTATCAGGATTTAAGAAAAGAATAAAATCTCCTTTCGCTTTTTCAAGCGCCAGGTTATTAGCTTTTGCAAACCCTGTGTTGTTGCTATTCCAGATAAAGTTTACTGAGGGGAAATTTTGTTCCAGGTATTCCCGGCTTCCGTCGGTTGAGTTATTATCTGTTACAATAATTTCCGCATCAATATTCAAACAGGCTTTTTGAACCGAATACAGGCATTGCTCCAGGAAATATTTTACATTATAGTTTACTATGATCACTGATAGTTGCAATGGCCGTGTATGTTTTGTTATGCTTTAATGCTTTGTTCGTGGCGTATGAGGTTGGCAGGATCGTACCTGTTCTTTATTTGCTGGAGTTTTAAATAGTTTGTCCCGTAATACATGTCCTGCCAGTTTGAAAATTTAATGTCGGGGTAGTTTCTGTACTGTGTTTTAATTCCATTATTGATAAATAGTGTTTGTACCTCCTGGAATTTTTCCAACAACTTAGCTTCTTGTTTTTGCAGGTCCCAATAGGTTTGTAATTCAGAAAAATAAGTAAATGCACGGTGTGGAAAGCAGGATTCTTTTTCAAACGCTGCATTTTGAATATTGCCGCCCAATGTATTCACCTGGTAGATCATGCCCGGTGTTGTAAGCACTGTTTCTATAACCTTATCAATACAATTTTCAATCTCTGCAAAATTTTTATACAGCCCGGCTGATGCATTTTTAAAAAACAAGGGTTCTCTTCTGCCATAAAAAACTTTTAAGGCTGTAGTTATAGGCTGTGGTTTTGTTTTTGTTGTTTTTTCAGATACAACAGATAAAGCATCAATAACTTTTTGCACTTCGGCATTGTGCTTATCAGCATTGGTCAATAAAATATAGATCGTTTTTCCATTCAGCACAAATGCTGAAAAACAACCGGTTGGCAGCCCTGGCGTCACTTCAAACCATTTTTGCAAAACAGCTTTGGCTTTTTTTGCATCAACCTTATAAGATTTAAAGCGATAACTCTGTAACGAAGCGGGGGCTTTGTTCAATCTGAATTTCATCTCGGTTATTACACCAAAATTTCCATTGCCGCCACCCCTGCAAGCCCAAAGCAGGTCTTTATCATTTACCGAGCTCCTTATATTTCCTTGTCCATCAATCATTGTTACTTCAAGCAGGCTATCGCAGGTAAGCCCGAATTTTCTTCCGAGTAATCCATAACCACCGCCGAGGGTAAGTCCGCCGATACCAACGCCGGCGCAGGAGCCCCCGGGCAAGATCTTTCTTTTGGGTAATATCTCATCATAAATATTTGACAAGGTGCAACCCGGCCCCACTTTAATATTGTTGCCATCAATCCATTCAATCTTATTTAATAGCGAAAGGTTAATGACCATGCCCCCATCGTTGCAGGAAAAACCTTCCATACAATGTCCGCCGCTTTTTACAGCAATGGCTAACCCGTTCTGCCCGGCGTATTTTACAGCTTCCGAAACACCTGTTGCGTTTTTACACAATGCAATAATGAGCGGAAATTTTTCTATTCGTTTATTAAAGCCTTTTCTCAACAGTTCATATTCCACATCTCCTTTTTTAAAATAGGTTACGTTATCATTTGAAAGAACAGTGGAATATTTTCCGAATTGCCCGGAAAATCCTTCAAGCGGTTTAGTAATTAATCCCAGGTTGGCAAGCAGTGCAAGCTTTAAGAATTCTTTTCGCTTAAATTGATTTTGCATAACCAAATCTAAAATCATAAATCCGAAATCCGAAATCGAAGTTTATACCGATGGGGATTCTGTAATCAATCCTATCAGTATAACCAAAAGGCCTGCACACAAAGGCTTGGCTTGAATTTCAGCCTACGCTACATTACCCAAAGCTGAAATTCATTTTGGTAGTATCTTTGCGCCATGCTAAAAACAACCCTTTTAAATGCAGTGGAAGCCGGTGCAGTGCAGCTAAGACATTATTTTAATAACGAGGATCTGAAGATCAGCAACAAAGAAGGGATCAACAATTGGGTTACCGAAGCAGATCATGCAGCAGAAAAAGCGATCATTGAAGTAATTAAAGCCGATTATCCGGATCATTTTATTTTAAGCGAAGAAGTTGGCGAAATGGCAACCAGCAGTGATACCAAATGGATCATTGATCCCATTGATGGCACCATCAATTATGCCAGCGGCATCCCTATTTGCTGCGTAAGTATTGGCATAGAGCAAAATGGCGAAATGATCCTGGGCGCCGTTTACAATCCTTTCATCAACGAATTGTTTTTTGCCCAAAAGGGTTTTGGCGCTTCGCTGAATAATAAAAAAATAAGTGTAAGCAAAAAATCAGAAGTGATACATAGCTGTCTCGTTACAGGTTTTCCTTATTCTTATTTAGACATGGAAAACGGGCCGCTGGAGGTATTTGAGCGTTTTGTACGCAAAGGTGTGCCGGTTCGCAGGCTGGGAAGTGCGGCCATTGATCTTTGTTGGGTTGCCGCCGGAAGGTTTGAAGGTTTTTTTGAACACAGCCTGAGTGCCTGGGATTCTGCGGCCGGTTATTTGATCGTTGAAGAGGCTGGTGGAAGAGTAACCGATATGAATGGAGATAAATATTCTCCTTATCAAAGAAAGATCGTTGCAACAAATGGGCTTATACATGATGAATTGATTGAGGTCATTCACAACAGAAAACAATTAGGATAAGAGAAACATGGAAGAAAGAACAGAAATATCAAGTCTCGGTGAATTTGGTTTAATTGACCATCTTACCCGTAATAATGAAACAAAAAATGCATCAACCATTTTAAGTGTTGGTGATGATGGTGCGGTGATCGATCATTTTGGCAGGCAAACTGTTATCAGCACCGATCTCTTGGTTGAAGGCATTCATTTCGACCTGATGTACACACCCCTGAAGCATTTGGGATATAAATCCGTGATCGTTAACATCAGCGACATTTATGCCATGAATGCTACACCGACACAGATCGTTATTAGCATCGCCATAAGTAATAAGTTTAGTGTAGAAGCGTTAGATGAGTTTTACGATGGTGTATATGCTGCCTGTGAAAATTATAATATTGACCTGGTTGGAGGAGATACTACCACATCGCAACGTGGTTTCGTTATAAGCATTACAGCAATCGGTGAAGTTGCGCCGGATACGTATGTAAAAAGAGACGGTGCAAAAGTTAATGACCTTATTTGCGTAAGCGGCGACCTCGGCGGTGCTTTTTTAGGATTGACCATCCTGGAAAGAGAGAAAAAGATCTTCCAGGAAACCGGCGCACAACCCGACCTGGAGAACAGGGCATATATTGTTGGCCGTTTATTAAAACCCGAAGCAAGAAAAGACGTGATCGAATATTTTGCAGAACATAAAATTGTACCTACCAGCATGATGGATATCAGCGATGGTTTAAGCAGCGAAATGTTGCATATCTGCAAGCAAAGCAATGTTGGCTGTGTTTTATACGAAGACAAATTGCCGCTGAACGAAGACAGTAAGGATTTTGCTTACAAACTGGAACTTGATCCAACAGCCTGTGCATTAAGCGGCGGCGAAGATTATGAATTGCTGTTTACCGTATCGCAGGCCGATCATGAAAAGATCGCACAGAATAATGGTCTAAGTATCATCGGTTATATAACAGAAGCCGCTGAAGGAAAAACCTTTATTACCCGTGGCGGAAACAAACATGAGCTGGTAGCACAAGGCTGGAATCATTTGAAATAAAATAAGTAGTGTTTAGATGCCCGTGGTGTTTCAACAAATAAAAATGAAAACTTTAAAAAATATCCCCCTCTTTTTATTTTTACTGCTTTTATACTCCTGCGCCACAACCAAAAATTACGATCCTCAAAAAAAATATTCAGCCAGGGAATTACAAGAGGATTACTCTTTATTGAGAAATATCCTCGAAGAAAAACACCCATCGCTTTATTGGTATACGCCCAAAGACAGCATGGGTATATATTTTGAGAATTATTATGGACTCATAAAAGACAGCATGACCGAGCAGCAGTTTGGCTGGAAAGTAATTGCACCGCTCACAGATAAAATTCATTGCGGGCATACAAGCTTCAGCAGGAGCACTGCTTATAACGACTGGGCGGCTGATAAAAGACAGCCTTCCTTTCCGCTATTTTTGAAATGCTGGAACGATACCATGGCTGTTACCAACAATTTAAACAGAAAAGATTCTGTTTTAAAAAGAGGAACCCTCATTACTTCTATAAACGGAATTAAAAATGCCACGCTTATACAAACCATGTTCGGGTATATGACAGAGGATGGCTATGCCAATAATGTTAACTACAACAGGCTCAGTAATAATTTTCCTTATTACCACCGCAACATAATGGGTATTAGTAAAACGTACCGGGTAACATATCTTGATAAAAATGGAACAGAACAACTTATCAATGTACCGGTTTGGGGGTTGGGTGCTGATACCACCAAAAAAGCAAAAGACACTATAGCTGTACGTCAGCCAGCACCACCTAAACAAACCCGCCAACAACGGTTGCAGGAAATTCGTTCACTGGCAGTAGATACAGCTAACAATACCGCCATTATTACTATCAATTCATTTTCATCGGGCAACCTGCGTAGTTTTTACAGGCAAACTTTTGGATACATAAAAAAAACAGGGATTGACAATGTGGTGCTTGACATCCGCAGCAACGGTGGTGGCAGGATCAGGCTATCTACCCTGCTCACAAAATATGTAACCCGTGTCAACTTTAAAGTGGCCGATACTTCATTTGCGGTTGCAAGATCATTGAGGCCTTATTCAAAATATATTAAAGGAGCTTTTGGTAATAACCTGGGGTTGTTCTTTCTTACCAAAAAAAACAAAGACGGGCTCTATCATTTCGGTCATTGGGAAAGAAAGGTCAATAAGCCAAAAGCTAATAATAATTATACCGGCAATTTGTATATCCTCATCAATGGAAATACTTTTTCTGCAGCTGCATTATTCAGCAATGCTTTAAAAAGCCAGCCTGGTGTTGTTTTACTGGGAGAAGAGACTGGCGGCGGTTGGCATGGTAATAACGGCATATTGATTCCGGATATTATTTTACCGAACACCCATATAAAAGTAAGATTGCCTTTATTCAGATTAGTACAATATAATCATGCACCAAAAGATGGCCGCGGTATACCGCCGGATATTTATATCGGCACCAACTATGATGCGTTGTTAAGAGGTGTTGATTATAAAATGAAATTTGTGATGGATATGATCAAGGCGAAGAAAGCCGGGTATTGATTCATTCAATTCTAAAATCATCCGCGTCTTTCCAAAAGGGAAATTTGGTCCTTACTTCTTCCAGTAATTCTTTTTGGAGTGTTATCGTATTTACATCTTCTTCATCGGCCATATGATAAAGTACTTGTCCCGTTGGATCTATAACCAAACTGTTGCCGCTGTGATAAACATTCTTACCATCGCTGCCAACTCGGTTTACGCCAACAACATAGCATTGGTTCTCTATTGCTCTTGCACACAATAAAGTTTTCCATGCATGGCTGCGGCGCTCAGGCCAGTTGGCAACATAGATCAATACATCATACTCAGCACCAGCTTCAGTATTTTTTTGTCTTGCCCAAACCGGGAACCGCAGATCATAACAGATCAGTAAATTTATTTTCCACCCTTTCACCGATGCGATCAATCTTTTATTGCCGCTGTTATAATGTTTGTCTTCTTCGCCAAAGGCAAATAAATGCCGCTTGTCGTAGTAACCATATTGGCCATTGGGCAGCATCCAGATAAGCCGGTTATAATACTTTCCGCTTTCTTCGATCATTACACTTCCTGTAAGCACTATCCCGTTTTCCCTGCTTACTCTTTTCATCCATTCAACTGTTTCGCCTTCCATGGTTTCGGCAAGCGCTTCGGGCCGCATACTAAAGCCGGTGCTGAACATTTCAGGCAGTACAACTATTTCGGTTTTTTCTTCAATGCCCGCAATTTTTTGCTCCAGCAGGTGCAGGTTAGCCGCTTTATCTTCCCAGGCCAGATTGCTTTGTATAGTAGTTATTGTAAGGGTTGGCATGAATATAAGTTATACACGAATTTACGAAAGCTGATGTATAATACCCGTCTTACCGGCCATTAAAAAACAAAAGCTTAGCTTTGCATTCCACTTCCTTTCACAAGAAGCCTGTTGCAGGCTACGTGGACATAATAATTTTCCTGCTGATTCAGAATATGCAACGTCTTTGCCAGCCCACACAAAAACATAAATAAACCATTTAATGGCATTTAAACAATTAGATCTTATTGATCCTATCCTCAAAGCATTAAGCACCGAAGGATACACAACCCCTACACCTATCCAGGCACAAAGCATTCCTTTAATTTTAGAGCAACGTGACCTGCTTGGCTGTGCACAAACCGGCACCGGTAAAACGGCTGCGTTCGCAATTCCTATTTTACAGTTGTTACATCAAAACAAAACTGAAGAACGTGGACCGCATAAAATAAAAGTGCTGATATTAACGCCAACCCGTGAGCTTGCTATACAGATCGATGAAAGCTTTGCAGCTTATGGTAAACATACCGGCCTTAGTCATACTGTGATCTTTGGCGGTGTTTCGCAATTACACCAAACCAATATTTTAAGAAGGGGTGTTGACATTTTAGTGGCCACACCGGGCCGTTTATTAGACTTAATAAGCCAGGGTTTTATCGACCTGAAATTTTTAAAAATATTTGTATTGGATGAAGCCGACCGTATGCTGGACATGGGTTTTATACACGATGTAAAAAGGATCATTACCAAACTACCCGAAAAAAGACAAACGCTTTTTTTCTCAGCAACCATGCCACCGGAAATTCAGAAACTGGCAAATGTTTTATTGACCAACCCGGCTTATGTTGAAGTTACACCGGCATCATCAACTGTTGATGCCATTGAGCAAAGCCTGTACTATGTTGGCAAAGCAGATAAGCCCAACCTGCTTTTACATTTATTAAAAGATACAAATATTGTTACTGCACTTGTCTTTACCCGTACAAAACATGGCGCAGATAAAGTGGTGAAGTTTTTACACCGACATGAAATTACCGCAGCGGCCATACACGGCAACAAATCACAAAATGCCAGGCAGCATGCATTGAGTCATTTTAAAGGTGGTAAACTGCGGGTTTTGGTTGCGACAGATATTGCCGCACGTGGTATTGATATTGATGACCTGAGCCATGTTATAAATTTTGAGTTGCCCAATGTGCCGGAAACTTATGTACACCGCATTGGCCGTACAGGACGTGCCGGTAATACCGGTATTGCCATTTCATTTTGCGATGCAGAAGAAAGAGGAGAGTTAAAGGATATTCAAAAACTGATCGGAATTAATGTACCGGTTATTCATGAGCATCCGTTTCCCATGAGTATGTCAAGTTTTGCTGCGCCGATCGCTCCTGCACAAAAACCCGGACCAAAACGTTCCAGGGGTTTCGGTTCTCAGAATAAAGGAAAGAGCAGGAATTTTTCACAGGGCAGGCGACAGGGTGGTAATAATTAAAATACCCAGCAACCACATTGCATGTTAGTTTAATTGGGTGTAGATTACCAGTCTAAACCAACTAAAATTATGAAACATTCTTTTTTAAAGTTTTGGGGTATTGTTGTAATTACAGCCCTGTTTAGTTCATGTGCTAATGAGCCTGCTAAAACTGAAACCGCAGCATCTGCTTTCAGTCTTGATAGTGCTAAAGCGGCCATTGCTGCCAGTAACAAAGTTTTTAGTGCTTGTTTTGCCTCCGGCGATTCTACCGCCTTTGCCAATTGCTATACCAGCGATGCCTGTATCAATGTAACAGGTATGCCAAGGATGTGTGGCACTGGGGCTATTACAGCATTCGTTAATGGTGGCCGCAAAATGGGCCTTACCAATGTTGCCCTTACCACCGAAGAGGTGATGGGTGGTAAAGATGCTGTTGTAGAGGTTGGGAAATATGAGATGTTTGTTGGTAATAATGTTTCTGCAGAAAAAGGTAAATTTATTGTGGTTTGGAAGGAAGAGAACGGCAAATGGAAAATGCACCGTGATATCTGGAATTCAGATGCACCACCGCCGCCAGCTCCACCAGCAAAATAAAATTTTTATAACATACTAAACCGAAGCAAATGCTTCGGTTTTTTTATTTTCGGGCCATTAATAATTTATTTGAACTAAATTTATTTTTGAGGCTTAACCGTTTCTGATTTTTTGATATGCCTGTACAGAATTATTTATCTTATTTGCTTAACCCGCTGGAATTACTGCGTACAAAAAAAGTATTGCAGGTAAATCCAACCGTAGACTCGCAAAGAAAAGAGCCGGCGGAAACAAAGCTTACGGTATATGATTATAATACAGGAAAGATTGAGATCAAGGAGCTTAAAAAAGTAACTGATTGTTATCCTTATATAGATCCCCAGACTGTTTCCTGGATCAATGTTGATGGATTAAGGAAAGATGATGTGGAAGCTATCTGCAAACACTTTGGGATACATTACCTGATCTCCGAAGACATTTTAAGCCTGGGCCAGCGGCCAAAGATGGATGAAATAGACGGACTGCTGTTCTGTTTGCTGAACATGCTTTACTTTAATGAAAGAGATTCTGCTGTTGAGGTTGAACAAATCAGTATTGTACTGGGCAAAAATTTTGTGATCAGTTTCCAGGAAGATGCCACGAGAGATGTTTTTAATCCATTAAGAGAGCGGTTAAAAGTAGGTAATACACGGGTAAGACAAAACGGTGCCGACTTTTTATATTATGCACTCATTGATATGATCGTTGACAATTATTATGTGGTGATGGAAAAACTGGGCGAAAAAATTGAGGGCCTGGAAGAAGATATTGTACGGAGCCCCAACACTAAAAGCCTTGCTAAGATAAATATGCTTCGCAAAGAGATGATCATTCTTAAAAGAAGTGTGGCGCCGGTAAGGGAGATGGTAAATGGTATTTTACGAAGTGACAGTGATCTGATAGAAGAAAGGACAGAAAAATATTTCAAGGATGTGTATGACCATATTTTACAGGCGAACGAATTGGCAGAGAACTATCGTGATATGATGATGAACCTGCATGACCTGTACCTGAGCAATGTGAATTTAAAAATGAACGAAGTGATGAAGGTGATGGCGGTGGTAACCTGTTTGCTGGCTCCTGCAACGGTTATTGGAGGTATATTTGGAATGAACTTCGAAACAATTCCACTCCTGCACAACAAATGGGGTTTCTTTATTTCGGTGGGGTTGATGTTGTTTATTCCGCTGGCAATGGTAAGGATATTCAGAAAGCGTGGATGGTTTAAATTATAGTTCCCTGGGTTTTTTATAAACCGGCACTGTGCTGCAGGGCTCTCCATACATGATGCTTTTTACAACCGGCCTTAACTTATTTGTGATGGCTACATAAGCTGTTTCAGAAACAGGTAATTCCCCGCAACCCTTAATTACCACACGCTGATCTTTGTAATCTTCTATGCTGATCTGATCGATATTTTTTAGAAACAGGGTTTTGTGTAAAAAATCTGCATCACCAAAAACAATTTCTTTGGCGACCGGTTGCAGGTAGCTTGCAACAAGCATATAAGCCCATACGGGAATGATGGCATCTGCAGAACAGGTTAGCGCTACATTTTTTTCTTTGTATGGAGTAAGATCAAGATTCTTCATAGTTTCCCTGAAATCTTTTTCTTTCAATATCAGGCCCATGAAGAGATGATCCTTCATATCAAACACCGCAGTTTCACCTTTGGGGTAAAAATCTTCCAGGTTTAAAGTAATGATCCCGCTTTCTGAAACCTTATTTACAAATTCCGCTTCCATATTGCAAAGATACTGCTACACTTAAAACCCGGGTGATTTTAAGAGTTAAACAATCGGCTCAATGGCATTTTTTCCTGAAAAGGTAAATTGTACAAGGTATAGATAGTAAAACAAGAACAGCCACCACAATAAAGTGATGGCTGTTCTTAAGAAGTTGTGTAACTATTTTTTTAGAAAAATTTAGCCCTGTTGTCTTTAATCGTTGCTTTTTTACGCAACCCTTCAAACCAGTTTGAAACTGCCTGGTTACGCAATGCAACAGTTTGCTGCAATCTCATTTGAACTTTATCTTCATTGGGATCAGCTGCTTTTTCACCATTGCTGTTCACTTTAAAAACAAACACACCTGCTTTGCCTGCAACGGTAGATACTTTATTAAGGTTTGCTTTATTGAATATAGCACCTACTAATTTTGTTTCATACCCAATAGAGTCTATCATCTGCGACTTAAATGTAATAGACGAATCGGCTCCGGCCACTTTAATTTCTTTAGCATATTTTGCTGATGCGCTTTCCAATGTTGGATTAGCACCCAATGCGCTGATTATCTGTTCTGCTTTCTTTTCTTCCCTTATTGCATTTTCAGCTAAAGGCCTGGCTGTTTCAACATCCTGTGTTCCTTCTTCATAAACTTTGTCTACAGTTGCTACCACAAACTGGTCGCCAACCGGCATCGGGTCACTTACATCTCCTTTTTTAGCTTCAAAAACCCAACGTACCAGTTGCCTTGCATCCTGCATCTGTCCTATAGTTGCATCATTTTCTTTAATAAGCGTTGGTACAGATATTTTTTGCAAACCATTCTTTTGTAAATATGCTTCCATTTTTTTAGCATCTTTTTCAGCAGAGAGTTCTACTGCTTTATTGCTGGCGTTATTGATGGTTTGTTCGCTTGCATATATCTCTTTTGCTAAAAAGCCGATCTTATAAGCCGGGCTTGAGCCTCTCTGGCCCAATACTTCAATAATGTGATAACCAAACTGTGTTTTTACAACACCTCTTGATCCTACAGGTTTCTCGAAAGAATATTTATTAAATTCCGGTACCATTGCTCCATAAGCAAATGTTCCGAGGTCTCCTCCTTTATCTTTACTGCCATCAGAAGAATATTGCAACGCCAGCATAGCAAAATTTGCTCCGGCATTAATTGCATTATAAATACTGTCAGCACGTTTTTTTGCAATACTATCCTCAAGTACCGGTTGTCCGGTTTGCGCATTTACGGTTGCTATTAATATATGTTTTGCATGGGCGCTGTCAGGAACACTTTTACTGCCAAGCATTTTTGCAAGTACATAACTTTTATTCTCAACATACGGTCCATAAACCGATCCGGCCGCTAATTTGGTAATTGAATCTACAAACTGGCTTTGAATTTTTGATTTTGGAACATAGTTGGTATCAAAATCTATTGCAGAAGCATTCCTGGCTAAAAAGTTTTTTACATTGGTTTCGTTTGTAAACTCTGTTCTCAATCCTTCAAGCTGTGCTTTTGTTTTAGCGCTATCAGCCGCATTTGGCAATTGGCTGAAACCAACATAAGATATCATACGGCCGGCTTCTTGTTTAAACAGTCCTTTATGTTTTTCTACGTATTTTTTAATTTCATCATCGGTTACTTTAATAGATTTGATCGAAGTGTCGCTGATGGATTGGTAAGGGATTTGCACATAAGAAATAGCTGCAAAGGTTTTACTTTCTTTTATATCTTTTTCTTCCATCCAGGCAGGATAATAAGCACTTGCATTTAATAAAGCAAAGTATTTGGTGGAAACACTGGTTAATTTTTGTGGCTCAATAATTTGAGCATTGATCATTTCCCACTGCTCGCCTTTTGCTTTTTTTATATTAGCTAGTGCCTGGGCAGCCTTGGCCATATCCAGTTTACCGGTGACAGGGTCTACCATTGACCTGTCCTGCATAAGTGGGTTTGAGGGGTCATCGCTCTTTAATATTTTATCCAACTCTTTTCCTGTGAACTCAATACCCAGCTTTGCCGCTTCGGCATAAAAAACCTTTTCGGCTACGATTTGGTTCCAAACCTGCTCACGCATTTGTGCCAACCTTGTATTAGTTGGTTTTTGACCGGTTTGTTGTTCTTCCTGGCTTTCTACATTCTGTAATTTTTTATTGAATTCGTTCTGGTCAATGCGTTCGCCATTCACTTTTCCAATACTTTCCGAAGCAGACACACCACCTTTATCCTGCTTGGCATCCATTAAAATAAAGGCAATTAAAGCCAGTGCAATAGCCGCAATTGTTATTGGAGCTCCTTTTTCACGTATAGTCTGAATAATTTGCATATAGGTTTTATATTAAATTTGGACGGCAAAAATAGGGTAAAATTGAATATAAAAATCTGTTTTTAAGGCCTGCAAATACTTTATAATGCAGTAGCAAAAGGGCTTATATGCATTTCAGATCAGGCGACCTGTTGTTTTTTATATGATATTTGATGCTGTTTTTTGGTTCTTAACAGGCTTTTGTTAATAATAGGCGATATAGGTTAATAACCCGGTTTTTTGTTAATAAAACATAGGTACAAAATGGGTAAAATAATAGGTATAGGTTTTAAAAGTGTGACGCCTTGTTATTAAGTCCTAAATTATACAGGCTGTATCAACAGGTATAAATATGATATGTGTAACTTTTCTTTACACCACTGAAGTTATTAACTGCTTTGTAAAACTTATTAAAGAAAATGTGCTTATCAACGCCTGGGTGTAAGTTTGATCGTAACCATCTAAATATATAAATGTTAATTAACTGTGGATGACGGTTAATAAACTAAAGGTTTTAATTTTGCAAGAGTTGCTGTTTTTATTCTTTCCACAAATTAACAGCCCTAGTAGTAATAGTTGATTATATAAATAAGAAGTATTAATACATATTATGGCAGATATTAACAGTGCTTTTTTGACAATAGAAAAAACCGGTTTTTTGGATATTGATATAGACCCGTCAATTGATTTGTTTGCAGAAATTGAAAAACTGAAAAATGAAAAGAACGCGATCATTTTAGCTCATTATTACCAGGAGCCCGATATCCAGGATGTAGCAGACTATATTGGCGATAGTTTAGGATTAGCGCAACAGGCAGAAAAAACAGAGGCGGATATTATTGTTTTTGCAGGCGTACACTTTATGGCAGAAACCGCCAAGATATTAAATCCCTCCAAAAAAGTTTTATTACCGGATCTAAATGCAGGCTGTTCCCTGAGTGATTCTGCACCACCACCACTATTTAAATTATTTAAAGATAAATACCCGGACCATAAAGTAATCACTTATATAAACTGTTCGGCCGGTATTAAAGCTTTAAGTGATATTATCTGTACCTCTTCCAACGCTCAAAAAATAGTTGAAAGTTTACCGGCTGACCAACCTATCATTTTTGCGCCAGATAAGAACCTGGGGGCTTATATCAACAAACAGACGGGTAGGAACATGGTGTTATGGAACGGAGCTTGTATGGTTCACGAAATTTTTAGCCTGGAAAAAATAACCAGGTTGAAAATACGGCACCCAGAAGCTAAGGTTATTGCTCACCCCGAATGTGAGGAAGCTGTTTTAAATGTTGCAGATTTTATCGGAAGCACTACCGGTTTACTGAAATTTACAAAACAGGATTCTGCAAATACTTTTATTGTTGCTACTGAAACAGGTATCTTACACCAGATGCAGAAGGCCAGCCCGGATAAGACATTTATTCCGGCACCCCCGGATAACAGCTGCGCCTGTAACGATTGTCCGCATATGAAACTAAACACGCTTGAAAAATTATACTTATGCCTTAAATATGAGGCACCTGAGATCTTAATGGATGAAGAGCTGCGCCTGGCAGCAAAGAAACCAATTGACGAAATGCTAAAAATAAGTGCACATTATGGACTATAAAAGATCATCTCTTTTTTTTATTGGGCTAATTGCCGCTGTAATATTTTTTTCGGGCTGCACAGACCAGGAGAAAAGCAATACTGCAAACACTTATTATATTGAACTGGTTAATTTTAACCATGATAGCCTGAAACAAAATTTATCGGAAAAGATATTTGGAAAAGTGTCTTATTATGACAACAATAAATTGCAGATAATACCATTAAATTATCTTACAGGTGATTATCCTGATATACATTATTACAAAAACGCAACGGAGCTCGAAAAAGAAATTAAGCCTGAAACAAAAAAAATAAGGATTGAGTTTGGCGGAATATTTACAAAAGACAGTATTACATATTCCCTTCAGAAATTTGTTTACCGGGATAAGCAATGGAAAAAAACATCTGATATGGGGTTTATAAAGGGAGTTTCTAGCTTTACGACCAACCGGTTTGCTATAGATGATTTTGGTAAACAAATACAAATTAATACTGTAGAATATACTTACAACTAATTTTTTAAAAAGGCATTTATCCTTGCTGCAACATTTTCACGAATGTTCATATAAAACAGGTTAATATCACCTATGTGGTAATTCTTCTGAACATAAAATATTTTACCCGGCACGTTTGGCTTGCTGCTCCATAAAACATTATTATGAACTTGTGCACTTACTGCATGCGGCACCACACGATTAAAATTTTTAAGAACTCCGCCTTTATTTAAATTTAAGGGTGCCAGTGTTGTTTCAGTCGTCCAGGTTAAAGGATTAATTACTACGGATTTAAAATTTTCATCTAAAATAAATTGTGGCCCTTCCGAATCTTTTTTAAATGTTCGCCAACCTATAAAACAACCTGTTGCAAGAGAATCTCTACAAGGTTTCAGGCTTGTAAAATAGTCAACCGGTATAGGCATTCCGATAATATATGCACAAACCAATTGTTTTTGTAAGGGCTTGTTCTCAAAAAATTCTTTCAGCAATCTGCCGGCATGTTTTGTGCCCTGGCTGTGAGATGCTATGATGATGGGGCGATTATTGTTATAGTTCTTCAAATAAAATTCAAACGCAGCTTTTACATCAACATAAGCAATTTCGAACGGCTTTTTCTGATTCGGTTGTTTCCGTAAAAAATGACCTGATATGAGCTTGCCTGTATCGTGGAGCAAACACCCTGCATTTATTATTAAAAACGCTTGCCTGGTAAAGTATGGTTGAATAATCTGTTTTAGCATTTAAAGACGCATCATCAATTACTGCATTCAAGCTTTCATTGGCATAATCTGTAAGCGTAGTAGGGTGAATAAAAAACACATCAGCCAGGCTATCAGGCTTATAAGTTTCTTTTAGATCCGCCGGAACGCTGTCGCTTAGGTCTTTTTTCCATGGGTGAGCTGCCCAATAGGGAAGATCGCTATAATCCGGGATCTTTGTTTCCGACCTGAACCGGTATGAAGGTTGCTGTGCATAATTGCTTTTAGAACAGGATAAAGAGGTTAAGATTATAAGGCAACACAAAAAACCGGTAAGTAAACAAGATATTTTGTATTTTTTCATAATCAGGATTACATTCGTAAAAATTAAAGATATATTTTATGGCGATTCCATCGGTTGATTTAAGTGAATTTTTATCTGTTGATCCGGCAAGAAAAGATCAGTTTGTACAGGATCTGGGTAAAGCATATGAAGAAATTGGTTTTGTTGCTGTTAAAAACCACGGAATTTCGGACGACCTGATCGCTGATCTGTATAAGTATGTACAGCAATTTTTCTCTTTACCTCTTGAGCAAAAGAAGCAGTATGAAATTAAAGGCCTGGCAGGCCAGCGTGGTTACACTAGTTTTGGTAAGGAACATGCAAAAGGAAGTGAAGCACCAGATCTGAAAGAATTTTTTCAATATGGGCAGATCGCCCGGGATAACTTTAACGAAGAGATCTATCCTGATAATGTTTCGGTAAAAGAGATCCAGGATTTTGACAGGACACTTGCCGAAGCTTACCGGGCATTTGAAAAATCCGGTACCGCCCTGCTTCAGGCAATTGCTTTATACCTGGGCCTCGAAGAGAATTATTTTGATAAGTTCATTTACAACGGCAACTCAATTTTAAGAGCAATACATTATCCACCAATCACCACAGAACCGGTTAGTGCTATCAGGGCAGAGCAACATGAGGATATTAACCTGATCACTCTATTGGTTGGCGCATCGGCCGATGGTCTTGAGATATTGTCAAAGCAGGATGAATGGGTTCCGGTTACTTCGTTGCCTGAGCAGATCGTTGTAAATGTTGGCGATATGTTACAACGCCTTACCAATAATAAACTTTGCAGTACAACGCACAGAGTTGTAAATCCTGCAAGGCAATTTTGGCATACTTCACGGTTTTCTATTCCCTTCTTCCTCCACCCAAAAACATCTATGAGTTTACGCTGCCTGGAGAATTGTATTGATGACGAACATCCTAAATTATATGAGGATATAACGGCCGGTGAATACCTGGATGAAAGACTTAGAGAAATTGGGTTAAAAGCATAGCAGAATGTAGAAATCCTGTGTTGTTAAAAAACTAATAAACTGCAATATTGAAAAAACTGGTTCGGCATATTCCATTTTTAAAATCAGTGTTCATACATAGTGTTACAGCTTTTGGTGGGCCACAAGGACATGTGGGTATGGTTATGAAGACGTTTGTTGAAAGAAGAAAGGATGTAACTAAGGATGAATTGATGGAATACATTTCTTTTTGCCAGATGTTACCGGGCGCATCTTCAACGCAAACCCTAACCCTTATTGGTTTTAAACGTGGAGGGGTAAAATTAGCCGTACTTACATTACTTATCTGGATCTTCCCGGCCTGTGCTTTAATGGGAAGCCTTTCTTTTGTGGTTGGCAATCTTGGAAGCAATAGCATCAAGCCAACTTTATTTCAGTTCATACAACCAATGGCCATTGGATTTTTGGCTTATGCCGCTTTCAAGGCGTATCAGATCAGTATAAAAAATACAATAACACAGGTTATTATGCTGGTTGCTTTATTGTGTACATATTTTCTTTTTAAAACACCATGGGTAATTCCGGCATTGATTGTTTGCGGGGGTATTGCCACAAATTTCAGCAGCAGGCGTATACCGGAAAAAGAGGTTATAAAGCCAAAGCAAATAAGATGGACTAATATCTGGCTCTTTGTTTTGATCTTTGTTATTGCTGGTTTTTTAAGTGAAACTGCAAGAAAGCAGAATTGGGAAAATAAGAAGCCTTATAACCTTTTTGAAAACTTTTACCGGTTTGGATCTTTTGTATTTGGCGGTGGAGATGTTTTGATCCCGTTGATGCTTGATCAATATGTGGTGAGGCCAACATCTGAAAGGGTTGCAAAAAAGAACCCGGATATTATTAAAGTAGAAAGAGAAGAGCTTCTTACCGGCGCAGGTATTGTAAGGGCTATTCCAGGACCGGTTTTTTCGATTGCCTCTTTTATGGGTGGTATTGCGCTAAAGAATGAAGGGCCAAAGACTCAGCTTTTGGGCTGTGTAATAGGGTCAATCGCAATCTTTCTTCCAAGTGCGCTACTGGTACTTTTCTTTTTCCCGGTTTGGCAAAACCTAAAAAAATTCGTCGTCGTTTTACGTTCCCTGGAAGGCATCAATGCAGCAGTAGTAGGGATCATGATCGCCGCAACATTATATTTACTTAAAGATGTTTCTATCATCTCGTTCAATACGATCAGCTATATTAACATAGGTGTAATTGTGGGAACCCTGCTGGTTTTACTGTACACGAAAATACCGCCCCCGCTTATAGTTTTAGTTTGTCTTTTAACAGGCCTGATCTTTTGATCAACTTTTGTAATAGCCGGCCTGTTCAATTTCTTCTTTAACAATGTCAGGCACCAGGAACCGGATTGACCTTTTGTTTTTAATTAACTCTCGTATACGAGTAGACGAAATTTCTAAAAGCGGGGCATTCAGAATATGTATTGTTGCACCAAAGGTTTCTGTAACCTCAAACCCTGGTCTCTTGTAAATGTATATAGAGTGATTGGCAACAAGCACCTCATAGTTTTTCCACTTATTCAGATTTTGAAACCCGTCACTACCCATTAAAATAGAAAATTGATGTTCCGGATATTTTTCTTTCAGGTAAGCAAGGGTGTCAACCGTATAGGAGGGCTTGGGTAAACTGAACTCAACACTACTGGCCCGTAAATTATTTTCGCCGTCAATTGCAGACTTAATTAAATGCAGGCGATGGTATTCATTTAGTAAAGAGGCTGATTGTTTAAATGGATTTTGCGGAGATACAACAAACCAGACCTGGTTAAGATCTGTTTCATTAACTGCATGACTTGCAATTATCAAATGGCCAACATGCACAGGGTTAAAAGAACCAAAATAAAGTCCAATATTCATTCGTAAAATCTCTTTATGGAAATTAACCTAAACAGGAACAGCTGTTTCTTCTACCCATATCATTTCAGCTTCATCCAGCCTTAAGCTTAGCCGGTACCCGGCAACAGTAATAGAAATTGGATCTCCGAGCGGGGCAATTTGATCGATCAAATTGCC